>ERZ1026780.305-NODE-305-length-40653-cov-9.370659_pt1 | contig 40653 bp, 59 predicted proteins | sample MGYA00380126_ERZ1026780 | MGnify/ENA primary metagenome ERZ1026780 (study PRJEB33269, sample SAMEA4719762) | human gut metagenome | biome: human-associated habitat; feature: organic feature; material: feces | place: Cameroon | collected 2013-10 ... | reverse complement strand
CCTGCCGTATCCTGTCCGTCCATTGCATAACATCTTTATAAACGGTCTCAAGGTGGGTTTTATTGCGTCGCAGAAAGGCAAAATGGCTCTCGCAAAGTGGGATCGCGGAAGGCTTCCGTGGTATCGGCAGTCCTTTTTGAGAGTTTGCCGCCCAAACTCTGCTTCGTCTGCCGAGTCGAAAAGCGGGTCGAAGTGTGGGTGACGGGCCTATGAGGAGATGAAAACGATATTTTTATCAGTCTTTTGGCGAAGAAAAGACTGCGGTAGCGGGCTTTGATACGCTTGTTGGTTTGATGATATTGTCCTTGTAGTTGGTGTAAGTGGTTGGTTATTAGTGTTTTGTGAGATTAGTTTACTCGAAATGTTTCAGTGTTTCAGCGTTTCAATGCAAATATAACCTAGGTGTAGTTTTTCCTTTCCTTTCTCCTATTGTTGTATTGTTTATTATTATATATAATATATACTATATAGGCGCTACAGAAAGAATAGAATATATTTATAATATAAAACATCTTTATACTTCCTCCCTAGTTTATTGCTGGCATACACGACGGAGGGCGCGCCAAATAAAAAACAAGAGCTTAAATGCTCCTGTTTTTTTTACGTTTATACTTAGTTTTTCGATTTTAATCTTCAAGCGATTTTTGCAGATTGTCAAGTATCTTGCTCATCTTCTCTGCGCGCTTCTTTTCGTCCGGCTCGTTCGCCGCATCCTTGAGCGCATCGAGCACAAAGCGCAAAAATGCTTTGAATTGGCTATCAGTCTGCCCCATTACGTCACCCCCCCTGTCTTATTCTTGATTTGCCGTGCTAACGTAAACCTTAATGAGCTTTTTTATCTCTTCGGCTGTATACGTCTCTTGTTCGGGCTGCGCTTCAATGATTTGCAGTAGGTCATATGCAATTGCTTTTCTTGCTTCTTTCATTTCCTTTTCAGTTGGCATCATGTCACCCCCTTTTAATATATTCTCGGCAGCAGCTCAGCACCCACGCTTGGACGCTTTGCCCTGCCTCCGCCGCCGCGCGCCTGATCTGCTGCCCATCTTCTTTGGGTAATCTCAGCATTATATTGTCGCGCGTCGCTTGATACCTTTTTACGGCGGCCTTCTCGGCCTCTGTACTCATGGCCTCGCCTCCTCGCCTTTATTATACCCGCATATGCGCTATGAGTAAACTCAAAAAATGCACAAAAATATGAGTTAACTTTTGTGCACTTTGCCTGCTTGACGTATGAGTTAACTCATGTTATCATGTAGCCACGATGAACGAAGCCGAACGGCTCACAGAAAAGGAGATCAACATGAAATACTTCACCAACATCAACAGCCTTGACGAGCTCAAGAAAGAATACAGACGCCTCGCCATGCTTCACCACCCCGACCGCGGCGGAGATCAGGAGACCATGAAAGAGATCAATAACGAGTATGACATGATGTTTCCCGTGCTCAAGGCCAAGACAGCCGCGCAGAGCACCGAAACCGCCCAGAGCACCCGCAGCGAGTTCTACACGACGAACGGGTGGAAGGGCGAACGGTACGAAGCCGGTCGCAGCTTAAAGGAGATCGCGCAGCTCGTCCGCGCTTACGTCAAGGAGTTTTTCCCGGATTATAGATTCAGCGTCCGCACGTCCTACGCCTCCATGTGCCAAGAACTGCATGTTGACATTAAAGAAGCCCCCGCGGAGATCTTCAAGACCTATGAGGAAATGACCGACGAAGATATTAATGAATGCTGGCGGAAGGCCACCCGCAACAGCGTGTGGACCCTCAACAACTGGAACAAGGCCGAAGAGAAAGCCGAATTTGAAAGAATCTGGAGCAAGTACGGCGCATTTTACAAGAGCCTGACCGATAAGACCCGCGCCACGGTGAAGGCCGTTGACGAGTATGTGAACAGCTTCAATTATGACGATTGTGATAGCATGATAGATTATTTTGATGTCAACTTTTATTATTTCGGCTGCTTGCAAAGCCCCGGCGCCGTGAAGATTGTTCCCCGCGCTCCTAGAGCAGAGAAGCGCCCCGCCAAGGCCGAGAGCAAAGCCCCGGCCCAGGCAGACAAGGCCGAGAAGCCCGAACAGAGTGCGCCGGCGAAGCTTCCAGCGCTCCGCGTGGAGTTTAACACTGAGTTCGACGGTATCGAGGTTTATTTCACTGCCAAGCCCTCACAGGAAACGCGCGACGCGCTCAAGGCTGCCGGGTATCGCTGGCACAGCGTCAAAAAATGCTGGTACGCAAAGCGTAGCGAAGAGCGTTTGCAGGCACTCAAAAAAATAGGGGGCGCAGCATAAGCCGCGCCCCACCGAATGAAAGGAGATTTGAAAAATGACAAGAGAAATGCAAGCGCTTGTAAAGAGGGCGAAAGAGCAGGCCGCCGTTTTGGTGCGGTATGCGAACCCGCGCAGCAAAGGCAAACCCACGCTTGACCAGGTGAAAAACATTCTTTCTCGGCACATTCCGTATTGCAATGGCGTTGTTCCCGCTATTGTTTCCTTCGAAGTTTCCGAATTCCACCGCAACAGCATTATCAGAAGCGCGTATTTTATCGTTGCGGTTGAGAACGGGAAAAAATACGAAATTTCGGCGTATGAGCATTTGACGGGGAGAACACCGGAACAAAGAGAAGCCGATAAAACAGCCGATTTTCCCAGCGGTTTGTTCACCATTTTTCACGACGAAATCTAAGACGAAAAGCATACGCCCGCCCCGGAGGTCACGAGGGCAGAAAGGACATGTAATGAGCTACATAGACGACCTTTTCACCCGCTACGGAAGTCCGAGCAAAGAAGCAGATATAAAAATCTGGGGATGGTTGAAGCGCCCGGACACCTGCGCCAGCTTCGACGATGTGCGCAGCTATGACGACAAAGCCGCCCGGCTGATTGCAGATTGCAAGCACTTGACTACTCAGCTCATAGAGTACCGGCAGGATTTAGCCGCCAGATACAACGCACTTGCCACTATGCCGAGTAAAGACAGCGTCAAACTTGAGCGCTACAGCGATTACAACAACATAACATACTACATCCGGCATTTCACAGAGTATGAGGACGGAACAAAGGTTGAAACGGCAACAGAGACTTTCCCCGGCAAAGAACGGCACACAGCGCTAAAGCGCTTCGCTCAGCTCAAGAAAGAGCGCCCCGGCATTGAGTACGTCATGGACATTGAGAAAAAATCGTGGGAACGCTAGAGAACGCCCGGAGCAATCCGGGTGTTCCTTTTTGGACACTTGACGCTTTTTGAATCGGCGGATACCCTATAACCGGCAATTCGGAGCGCTACGGATTGACTACTTACAGGAGGTTAAAGCATAATGGCTGATTATGTAGCGAAGCAGGGCACAACCGCCCTCGGCATCATTGGCACGGCGCTTGGCGGCATTGCAACCGTCGGCCCCGCGCTCGTTGACGCCCTCGGCGGCGCGAATGCACGTAATGCGCAGACGGATGTTGCAGGCATGGCGGCCGGTGCAGCTCTCGCGGCGGCACTCGGCGCAGGCAATCGCAACGGCGACAGCAATGACCGCCCGGTCTCCCGGTATGAGCTTTCGCTCGTGCAAGAAAACGCCTTCCTCAAGGCACAGGCGGATGTTGACAAAAAGCTTGTTGACGTTTACAACAGCGTCAACAATCAGGTCGGCGCCCTCAAAGACCGCCTCAACGACTTCGAGAAGCAGCAGCTCGTATACAACGGCGTGAATAACGCCGCTGTCGGCGTGCTCCAGTCGCAGGTTGCGGCGCTCATGGGTCTGACTAAGACGGTCATTCCCAACGGAAATGTTTGCCCCGGTTGGGGCGACGTCAAGGTTGAGATCGTCACACCTACCACCACCGCCACGACCCCCGCAGCTTGACCCGGCAAAGGGGCGGCAATAGCCGCCCCGATCTTGAACAGGAGGTATAACGCCCATGGTCAGCATTGACCGCGTACAGCGCGGTGTGTCGCGCTATCTTGATACTGAGCTTGTCGGCAAGATGGACGGGCTTAATAAATGGCTCTTTGCCGCGGCGGCGTCCGCATATATCGGCAGTGCCCCGGCGCTGCTTGATAAGCTTCGCAGCAACAAGCTCCTCGCCCCGCTCAACCTCGTAAACGAGGCCGGAGAAGTGGACGTTGAGAAGATATACGCTCACTTGAAACCAGCGGCGGCAAAATGCCCCGCGCCTATTACGTTGCCCGTCGGCACTATCACCCTGACAGAAGCCGACGTTGACGCAATATATAACTACATCATGCAGAGTTAGGAGGACAGCGCATGAAGGAAATTAAAATGCTTGCCGGTCATATCCGGGAAGAAATGAACGACGCCGAGACTTACGCAAAGCTCGCGCTCAGATACAAGGACGACGATCGTAGCTTGTCCCAGACTTTTGAAAAGCTCGCCGAGCAGGAGCTTGATCATGCGGATATGCTGCACGCTCAGGCGTCGCGGCTCATCAAAGAGCGCAAGGAGAACGGCGAAACGCCGCCCGTCGCCATGTCCGCGGTGTGGAGCTGGGAGCACGAAAACATGATGGATTGCGTTGCCCGCGTTAAGGTTTTGCTCGCGGAATTGCGGTAACGGTTGTAAGAAATCATGTAAGAATATTTCGCGCTTTATCCGCAAGATGTAGTATTTACAGCCATCTTGCGGATATTCTTTTCGGACTTTGACTCCGATATAGTGGGTTCGAGTCCCGCCATCCCAGCCATCTGCCCCAGTAGCTCAGTAGGTAGAGCACCTGCCTTTTAAGCAGGGTGTCCGGGGTTCGAATCCCCGCTGGAGCACCATTGAAAAGTTCGCAGTTTTGCGGGCTTTTCTTTTTTTCTGCACTTTCAAGAAGCATTTGTGTGCGCCCGTCGTTTCGCGTTTCCCGCGCTTTTGTTCCTGCTATGGGTCGTTTTGGCTTGTCTCCGCTTTGACGTCACGCCGATAATTGACGGTCTTCGTCGGTATAAGTGTAAGAATTTTTGTAAGAATTCTTACGCCTGTTTTGCCGCCCGGACTATCTTCGCCGCTCTCTCTGCGGTCTCTTCTCCGGGGTGTGAATAGACAGCCAGCGTCATCGTTATATCCTCATGCCCCATAAGGTATTTTATATCCTCTATCGGCACGCCCTGTTTCCCAAGGTCGGTGCAATATGTATGCCGCAGGCAGTACAGTACAAGATCATCCGCCAGCTTGTGCCCATTGCGTGGCTTTGTCTTGTCACGCGGGTCTGGATAAATCGGGCTGCCGTCCGCTCTTAGGTCTTTAGGGTCATAAATATGCCCGTGCGGGGTTGATTCCGCCCCCATAGCCAGATCCATTTGGCGCGCGAAATACCGCCAGTTGTTCTGTATTGTCCCGGCAGTCATCATGGTTTTGCCGTCGGTCTGCGGGAAAACAAAATCCTCTGCGTCCTTCCCCTCTATGACGGCTTGCAGATCGTCACGTATTTCGTCGTCGATAAAAACGTATCTGACGCCCGCGTCGGACTTCGGCGTACCAACAACACTTGTGCCGGATTCCACGGCCTCTTCTACGGAGATAAGCCCCCGCTCAAAGTCCAGCTGTTTTACTTTAAGCGCTGCCGTTTCCCCCGGCCGCAGCCCCTCGTACAGCATAAACCGCACCCACAGTCCGCAGCGGTGCGTTTTCGCCACTTCGAGCAATACCGCCCGCTCTTCCTCTGTGAGACTGCGCCGCCCACCCTGCTTGACAGCCGGAAGCGTGAGCGCGAGCGCCGGGTCATACACGATGAGCCGCGACACATGAGCCTGCTTGAACATTGCCCGCATTATCATACGGACTTTTGAGGCATGGGAAAACGATGTTTCCGCCTGTTGGTTCAGTATTCTTTGCAAGTCGACGTCGCGGACGTCTGAAAGCCTCATCCTCCCTATTGCAGGGAGGATATATCGCCGCAGCTTTTCGTCATACATCGCATAGGATTTTTGCGTCATTGTCCCCTTGAGTTTCGGCGCCCCGGGCTTTCTGACTTTCGGCTTTAGATATGTCTCAAGCCACATTCCCGCCCACGCCTCAACCGTCAGCGCTTTCGGCTTGACTTCGCCCCGACGAAGCATTTCTTTCTTCGCCGCAATTTTTTCATAACACTCTCTTTCGGTTCGCCCCTTGACGTTGTAAACTTTGCCATCAAAGCGAAAACTTTTTGAAATATACTCTGCCATTTCTCCCCTCCGCAATATTTTGCCGCTCAGACGTGTTTAACGCGCTCTGAGCGGCTTTTCTTCGTTCATAGTATAAATTCACGTATCGCGCCTATTACGCGGCACATCGCCGCGTAGGCGGTTCTAGCCCCTTCGCATGTCGCTTGCTGTATCTCATAACGGAACCAGCCAAATTGCGGATTCAGCAAATCAAACAGCAACATAGCAATTATAAGCGCCACGGAGACGACAAACAGCGTCCAGCCCTGCGCGCCCCGCTTGCGCTCATGCCGTAGATCGGCGCGAAGCTGTATGACAAGCCCATCGTCTGATGGGCTTGTCTGCACCGACGTCGGTGCAGCGCCAATTATTTCATCGACCGAGCCGCCGCAAGCGGTGATTATGCCGCACAGTGGCGTAAATGACGGGTTCTTCGCCCCGTCAAGTATCTGCCTTATCTTCTTTTCGGGTTCACCGCATCGCCTGGCGATTTCCGGCGGTTCAAGCCCGCTTTCCTCCACCAAGTCCCTAACCTTGTCCATGATCTCCCCATTGTCAAGCACTTTTGTCCTCCCTTTCCAAATTTGTTATTTTTTTGCCCAAAAGAGGGAACAAATCTGTTCCCGTAAAATTCAAATTTGTTTGTTGACTTCCGGGCATTTCCATGATATGGTGGTTTCACCAAATACCGACAACACAACAGAAAAGGAGACATCATGAAAGAACGCCCAGCCATCCGTAGCCCCCGGAACACAGCGCCGCAAAGACCGCGCAAACTGATCATTATAGCCGAGGTCGATGATTCGACCCTCGGTCAGATCGTGGACATACTCCGGCAGCAGGAAGCGCCGCCGGAACGTCTGAAACAATAAAGTGTTGCGCATGCAACGCTTATGTGATATGCTGAGAAAGGATAAAAATGATAAATCAAAGTTATGTAGAACAGCTAATGTCCTATCTCTCGCAGTTAACCGATGAGCAGCTTAAAGAATTGCTCGTGCTGATAAAAAAGGAGCTGGCAAATGTTGAATAAGCCGACCGTAATAACCCCTGAGCCCGATTTCATCAACGAGTGGGCTAACTATGTAAGCGACCCCAATTATACCGAGCCTGTTATGCACTATAAAAATCCCGGTATGGCAGAGATCATAGCGAAGCGCAACGAACAGCAGGGCGCACTTGAGCATGTCGCCCGTCTGCTCAATGAGAAAGGCAATGTGCCGGACAGTGTTCGCGCCGCCTACTGGGCGCTGTGGGGCTTCCTTGCTCCCAGCTCTTATACGTTCGTTGACGTCTGACCGATTTCTTTAACAAACTTCTTGTAAGCTGCTTCCGCGCACTTTGCGCATTTCTCGCTTGCGTCCGCATCGTCGCAGAAGAGCGGCACAATAAAAAGTTCTCCCTCTCCCTTGCCAAAGAAGAATTCTTTCTCTCTCGTATTCTTTTGCGCAAGAGACCGTGACTGAATCTTTCATAGCATATCCCTTAGCCCCGCTTCGGCGGGGCTATTTTTTTATTTTGTGTTTTCAACAAAAAGCCTGACGACTTCCAACACTCTTTTTAGCGTCTCCTCATCAGCGCCGTCAAGACAGTTAATGATCTCCCGCGCTATTGGGCTCATCCCCTCCGCCCCCGCGGTGGGCTTTTCTTTTACGTCGGTGTAGCCTTGGAGCCATTCAACAGACACGTTGTATTTGTCGGCGATCTCGTGCAGCTTCTTTTTGTAGGATTCACTAGACCCTTTTATCCACATCGTCACAATCTCGCCGCCGTCATATCCAATACTTTCTGCAAACTGTTTCAGTGCACCATGCACAAACTTTCCGTCTTCTTTTCGTGGAATTAAACTAAGAATTCTTTCGAGTGTTATATCCATTTGATTCCTTTTCTTTTAGTCTTTGGAGCTCGCTTTCCAGCTCCTGGATTTTGGTCGGCGGAACGCCTCTGCAAAGGCAGCAATCCAAGATAAGACTCTTTTCATATTAGTCTTCATCCCCTTGGCTCTCAAGCCACGCCTCATATCTTTTGCCGTAACCAGAGGACAACTCTTCAATTGCTTCGTAATCCTCTATGCTCCACAAGTACTCTTCGTATTGTTCATAATTCTCGTAATCACACGCTTCCGAGAACCAATCCCACCACATTTTATAACTTTCGACAAGTCCATCAGTAATATAAATAATTTCGTTCCCATCTTCATCGCGATAATCTGACTCAAAGAACCATGGACCATTCTCCATAAAGTCTCTAATCAGGAGGATCGCGCTTTTCTCATCATGGTTGCAATAATAAACTGGAACAGATTTCTGCAATTTAAGTTCCTCGTATTCTTTGCTAAGCTCAATATAGTCATCTCTGGACATTTTGTTCACATTTTTCGCGTATTCAACAACTGCCTCGCTTTTGCTTTGCAAGCCTTCAATCTCTTCTCTATACTGCCTTTTCGCATCTTTCAATTCTTCATCTTTGAGCCTGACAGTTTCTTCTAGCATAGCAACTTCCTTTTTGTACTGTGCACTATCGCCCAGTGCTCCCACGGTTATTACAACAAGGACTATGGGCAATGCAATCTTCGCAATTCTTGTCCAGTCAATATTTTTGCTCATAATACGCTTCTCCCTCACCGTCAACTTGCACAGTTTAGGCTGTGCATTTTTGTTTAGTTGTCCGAAAACTAAAATTATTTAGTTTTATCGTTGCAAATCTAAATTTTGTGAGATATAATACGGTCACAGGCAAACCAGTTGAGAGTTTGGGCGGAGGGATTTCCACCCGCGCTCCCCCACATTTCACCCGATACAGATGCAGCAAGCTCGCGTTGGCTTCCCGCGGCTTGCGCGCCAATTCCCGGCGCTTCTTGTCCTTGCGTTCTCACTCGCGGTTGTGATTCCGCGTATCCACGCATCAAACAGCCGGATTGGTAGACCCGGCTTCGGGTACGGAGAGTGAAAAGCCTCCACTGATGAGGGCAGTCAAAATAACTTCACTCATTGCGAGGAGTTTCACCCCCTTTCTACAATGCGCTATGCGCATGGGATAACAATTAGGAGTTGCGCGGCTCACAGCTGGTTTGTCTGCTAGCACAACCATCCCGACGAAAGGAGGCGTTACAAACCACTCGTTATTCAGCCACAGAGCGCGCGAATAAGCTTCTGGACGAGATCAACAAGGTTGCGCCAATGTTCGAGGACTTGAGTGACAACTACCGGCGCTATCGCTACTGCATAGTCATGCGCACGTTTGCCCTTTTCCTCTGCAACATTCTCTTCTGCCTTGACCGGCTTGTCGATCGGCTTTGTCTTCTTTGTGATATTGCCCTCATCGCGGCGGCGTTTGGCTTTACGGTTTACCTGTGCCGCCTCTTCGGATAGTGCGATCTTGCCTTTCTGAGTGAGGCAAAGCAGATTCTCCCGTATGTCCTCACGTGCCGCAACAAGCCCCTCGTCCATGAGAAAACGCAATACTTCGTCGCCGTTGGCGTCCTTGAACCATTCCCAAACCAAGCCATCAGCGCACATGCGCAAGTATTCGTATTGTTCCTCTGTGTACAAAACTTCTCTCCCCTTGCAGTCCCCAGCGCCCGCCGAAAGGCGCGGCAGCAAAGCCCCATCCCCCGGCAGACACCGGCGAACCGCGCGGTTGTAATTGATTGTCAGCACTTTCATTCTATCGCAGGGTTCGTCCGTTGTCAACATCAAATCTCACATTTATGAGATTTGAAGAAAGGAGAATGATAGACGAACAGCACAAAGAACACCGGCACGCAGTTGTCAAGGCGTCAAGCGGCGGCGTTCAAGGCGTACCGCAAAGCCGCCGGTTACACACAGCAGCAGGTGGCAGACTTCCTCGGCTACAAGACGCACAGGGCTATTGTGGCGTGGGAGAACGGAAACTGGCTCCCCCGCGTTGATACGGCTGTCCGGCTCGCCGAGCTGTACGGCTGTGACGTCGGCGATCTGCTGAACCCATGAAACGCCATCCCCGCGCAGTCGTGCCGCAGATTCGCGTTTTTATCTGCCCTGTCTGCGGCACGAAAATTTCAGTAACCAAAGTAAAGGGGCAGACAAGCCCCGGACACAGAAAAAACATCTACTGCTACGTGTGCCGAAAGGTCACGAAGCAAGAACAGCTCGAATAGGAGTGATGAAATGTCGAGGGTAACATATCTTTCCCCGGCGGTCGACAAGGCGCTTGTTGATGATATTCGCCAGCATTACGGCGGTATGCTCAACCTCACGGCTGTTGCCGCGCTGCTTAATCGTCACCGTGACACCGCGCGCAAGTTCATGGACGGCGTTCCGGCGTACAACATCAACGGCCGCCGCTACTGGACGGCGACGGACGTCGCCCGCAGACTTGCGGAAGTCCGAATCCCATAACATGCAAAGGAGGCACACATTATGTGCGAATGGATAAGTAATAAAATGCCTTGGCTTGTCGCCCATGTCGGCGGCGCTCCCCTCGCGGTGCAGATCGCGCTTGCGTTTGCCCTGCTCGCGGCAATAGTGCTTGGGTATTACGGCGTGCGCGCTACACTCTGCACGCCGCACGTCAACCGTCCCCGCCGACCGGGGCGCTTCAACTGGCTTTCCCGCTGGCTGGCGGTCTTCTCGGACAACGAACCTTTTGAAGACTGGATGGACGCGGACGTGTACGAGGCTGGGGAGGTATGACCCAAATTCCCGATGCGCCATACATCCGTGAAGCTGAAACCATCGGCTACCCCGTCGGCGACGATGGCGACGATGAGCTTGACTGCGGCGACTGCCCGATGCTCCAGTTATGAGTATTTCATCTATCGCGTCTGAGTACGCCCGGCAGCACGTTCCCTCTCCCTGCCTCGACTGTCCCCGGCGCGTGCCGAGCTGCCGGGCAAGCTGTCCCGAATGGGAAGCATACGCCGAGGCAATACAGGACGCCCGCCGCATGATTGAGGCGAATTACCAGAAAACCTATGCCGCCTCGGATTTTCTCATTGCCAGCGCGGCGATGCGCAAAACACAAAACCAGAAAAAGAAAGGAGGTTTTCCGCGATAGTCCCCGAAGATAACCAGTGGAGGCGCGAGCGCAGTATACGGCATCCCGGCGATTGCGTGTTCCATGTCCCCGAAAACAAGCACCAAGAGGGCGCGGTTTGGTGCGACGATAAAAGCAAATGCGCCGTGTGCGGGTGGAATCCCCGCGTATCAGAAGAAAGAATCAGAAAATATAAGGAGGTACATAGCATTGATAAACGTTAATAGGAAAGAAGGCTTTTGCGAAATCGCAGGCTCGGGTCATGAACTTTTGGCGGAGGTCGCCCACATCGCCGCCAGCTTTTGTGAGGCAATCATAAAAACCCTCAAAGACGACGCCGCCCCCGCGCCCGCGGCCGCAAAAGAGGCGGAAAGTCTGCTCACCGCCGCGATTAAGGCCGGTTGCGCCGCGGCTCTTGCCTCCGTTGGCGCGACGGAAGAGGACACTGACGATGCCGAATGATTAAGATGAACATTCTTCAGGATCATGACGCATGGCTTGAAGCCCGGTCACACTACATAGGCGGTTCTGATGCGGCGGCGGTGCTTGGCTTGAATCCGTACAAATCAAACCTTGAGCTATGGCAGGAAAAGACCGGCCTCGTGGTTCCTGAAGATATTTCGGAAAAGCCGTATGTGAAATACGGCCACGCCGCCGAAGGCTATCTTCGCGAGCTGTTCGCTCTTGACTTTCCTGAATACGAAGTGGCCTATACAGAAAACAACATTTGGCTCAATGATGCCGTCCCTTTTGCCCACGCCTCCCTTGACGGATGGCTGATGGATCAGGGCGGCAGAAGAGGCATTCTTGAAATCAAGACCACCAATATTCTGCGGAGTATGCAGAAAGAAACGTGGAATCGCCGGATTCCTGATAATTATTACGTTCAGGTTCTTCATTATTTGATGGTCACTGAATTTGATTTTGCGATTTTGAAGGCGCAGCTGAAATATGAGTTTCCGGGTGGAGACATTCTGCTTCAGACAAGGCACTACAAAATCGAACGTTCAGAGGTTGAAGACGATATTTCGTATCTGACGCGAAACGAAGCAAACTTTTGGAAAAACGTCCAGGCAAAAAAGAAACCGGCGCTTTTGCTGCCGGAAATATAGAAAGGTGAAAGCATGGAATTAAAAATCACAGAATTGCAGCTTCCCGGCAAGATCAGCTTCAATTATGAAGATTTGAAACGGGAACTGTCAGAGAAAGTCAAGGTTTACGAATCTTTGGTCTATGGCGACGACCAGATTCAGGCGGCAAAGACAGACAGAGCGGCACTGAACCGGCTGAAGAAAGCATTGAATGATGAACGCATCAGGCAGGAAAAAGAATTCTTGCAGCCGTTCGACGAATTCAAAGCACAAGTCAAGGAGCTTTGCGGCATTATTGATGCTGCGACGGCTTCAGTAGACAAGCAGATCAAGGAGTTTGAAGACCAGAAGAAAGCTGAAAAGCTGAACGTCATCGAGGACTATTGGCTTTCCGTTCTGGCAGCTGACAAGATTCCCGCGGCAGTGTCTTTCAGGATGATTTTTGAATCAAAATGGCTGAATGCGTCTGTCAGTATGAAGTCCATTCAGGAAGCCATTGACGCAAAGACGGAACAGATAACAAAAGACCTTGCTGTGATTGACTCTCTGCCGTCTTACGCTTTCGAGGCACGTGAGTGTTATCTTGATACTCTCGACCTCGCACGTGCCGTCAGCGAAGCACACAGGCTTCAGGAACAGGCGGATAAAAAGGCGGCGTGGGAAGCAGAGCAGCAGAAGCGCAAGGCAGAAGCATCCGCGGTCAAGCCTGTACAGGTCATGACCAATATCAACGATCCAGACGACATTGAAAACATTACTTCCCGTCAGTGGGTCAGTTTTCAGGCACTGCTTTCCGTTGATGAAGCAAAGGCGCTGGGTGCATGGCTCAGAGCCAACGGCATCAAATATAAGGCTATTTAAGAAAGGATGAATGAAAATGGCAAATATCGTTGGTTTAGACCTGAATATAGATCAGGATTATCTTTCGGAAGCTGTCCGGCAGACCGTCATAATGGGAATTTCTGAATCCCTGAACGGCAAAAACGAGATAGTCAGCCAGATAGTCAAAATGACACTAAATACAAGGGTTAGCGACAAGGGCACTATAAGTAGCTATGACCGTGACAACAAATACACGCTGCTTGAATACTATGTACGCAAAATGATTAAGGAAGTCACGGCAGAAGAAATGCAGAAAATCGTTGACGAACGCAAGCCAGAAATAACCAAGGCAATCAGGGACGAGCTTTCAAAGAAGGTTAATTACACAAAGTTTGTTGATGCTTTTATATCTGATGTCGCAAACGCCATCAACAACACTTGGGTTCCGAAAATAGAAGTTAATTTTGAAAACCGAAAGGATTATTAATAATGGCAGTAAACAATTCACTTCAGAAGTCGCAGAAAAGGCTAGGCATCGGTTCATATCTCACCGGCGATGCAGTCAAGCAGCGTATCAATCAGGTAATCGGCGGCAAGGACGGTCAGCGCTTTATTTCCGCTGTCGTGTCTGCTGTGCAGACGAATCCCGGACTTCAGGAATGCACAAATCAGAGTATTCTTTCCGCTGCTCTGCTGGGCGAAAGCTTGAAGCTTTCGCCGTCTCCCCAGCTCGGGCAGTATTACATGGTTCCATTCAACGATAAGGAACGCGGCAAGGTCGCGCAGTTTCAACTTGGCTATAAAGGCTATATCCAGCTTGCTATTCGTTCCGGGCAGTATAAGAAGCTGAATGTCCTTGCTATCAAGGACGGCGAGCTTGTCAAGTTCGATCCTCTGAATGAGGAAATCGAAGTCAAGCTGATCGAGGACGAAGAACAGCGCGAAGCCGCAACGACTATCGGCTATTATGCCATGTTTGAATATACCAACGGTTTCAGAAAAGCCATCTATTGGAGCCGCAATAAGATGCTTACCCATGCAGACAAGTATAGTCAAGCTTTTTCAAAGGACGGCGGCACTGTAAAAACTAAATACGGAGAAAAGAAGAAAGTTTCGTATGCGGATTACTTGGCAGGGAATTACGATCCCAAGGATGCATGGATGTACTCTTCTTTTTGGTACAAGGACTTTGACGGCATGGCATACAAAACCATGTTGCGGCAGCTCATCAGCAAATGGGGCATCATGTCAATTGATATGGCTTCTGCCATTGATGCAGATATGGCAGTCATCAACGAGGACGGCACGAAGGACTATGTTGATGACGATCCTGATGTTATCGACATGGAGCAGCCCTCTGAAGCTGCGCCGGGAGCTCCGGCAACCAACGAAGAGGACACCATTCAAGCCGCCTTATTGGGGAGTGACCGCCAGTGAACAAAGTTGTCCTTATCGGTCGGTTGGCGGCTGATCCCGAAATCAGATATACACAGTCTAGCAAGTGCGTTGCTTCATACCGTTTGGCCGTTGATAGAGCTTTTAAGTCTGACGGTCAGCCAGAAGCAGACTTCATAGGCTGTGTTGCATGGGGCAAGAACGGCGAATTCTGTCAAAAATATCTTCACAAGGGCATGAAGATTGCCGTCGAAGGTCGTGTTCAGACCAGAAACTATGATGACCGGGACGGCAAAAGGGTTTATGTGACCGAGGTCATAGTTGAACATCATGAGTTCTGTGAAAGCAAGTCAAGTGGGCAAGCCGCATCGCCTACTTCTGGCGTCTTTGTGGAAATGGAAGATGGTAATGATGAAGAATTGCCGTTCTGATTTGTGGTACTGGTTCATCTTTGCGGATGGCTACCAAGTGTGCACGCGCGGTTTTGACCGCGCAGAGCTAATGCACGAAATTGCGGTGCACGGCGAGCTCATCCGCAAAGAGCCGGAAAGGAGCGAGCCGTGCCAAACCGAATAATCAAAGAAAGCATCCGGACAAGCAAAAAAATCAACAATCTTACAGACTTCCAATTTAGACTATGGCTTTACCTGATAACTTACGTTGACGACTTCGGCAGAGGGAGCGCAGACCCCGAATTATTAAAGGGGCTTGTGTTCCCCCGCAGGAAAAGAGTCAGTGAATCAGACATTGAAAAGGCACTTGCAGAGTTGGCGGGCATGGGCTGCATTCTCCTCTATGAAGTTGACGGAGAGTCCTACTTCTGCTTCCCAAACTGGAGTAAACACCAGCGAATACAGACTAAACAGTCAAAATTCCCTGAGCCGGTAAATTGCTCTAAGTCACAGGCTTTTCCCGCAAGTCACGGCGCGTCACCGTGTGTCACGGTGAACCACGGTGAACCACCGCTAGAATCCGAATCCAATCCGAATCCTAATCCGAATACGAAAGAGAGCGCGCCCGCGCGCCACGCCCACGGACAATATGGCTGGGTAAAGCTGACGGATGATGAATACTCCCGGCTGATTGCCGACCTCGGCGAGGAAGAAACCAAGCGCTGCATAACCTACGTGGACGAATCCGCACAGTCAACCGGAAATAAAAACCGCTGGAAAGACTGGAATTTGACCGTCCGTAAATGTCACCGCGACGGTTGGGGTCTTAATGCCAAGCGGACAAGCAGCAACTCCGCCACGCCAAAAGACTACACGTTTCTGAACAAAGACCTTGCGAACCTTGACAACTTAATGGAAAAAATCTGAAAGGAGCAGAAATGCAGGACTATAACGCATATCGCGCAGAAAAAAACATCAGCAACAACGACGTTATTCGCGCTGTCAAAGGCAGATTCCCGGCATTTTCGAAAGTGCAGCTCTCGTTCGCAAACAATCCGCAAAAAAGCGCGCTGTGCCTTGTGCCGGAAGCCGAAGAGTGTCTGATCTCCGCATTTGGCAGCGGGCGCGGCTTGTTGAGTTCCCCCGAATCGCCCGATTCGCCGAGAAAGCCGAAGCCCAACCGCCGCAAGCCGCACCGGCTTGTGGTGTATGTCGACGAGCCTTTATTCCAGCGCGTGCAGACTGCCGCAACTCAGCGCGGCTATGTAACCATGCAAGGCTTTTTAGAAAGCTTACTTTACCAGATTGAGGAGGAAAGCAACGCATGAAATACGAATTTACCGGCGAAACCAAAATCTTCTTTGGCGTTGCGCTGAAACGCATTCGCGCAACTGTCGCGATTGAGAAATATAACATCGCCGCTGGCGAGCTTGGCGGCTGGATAGAGGGCGAGAAGAATCTTGACCAGTCCGGCGACGCTTGGGTGTCCGACTGCGCTCAGGTGTACGGCGACGCTAGGGTGTACGGCAACGCTAGGGTGTCCGACTGCGCTCAGGTGTACGGCGACGCTAGGGTGTCCGGCGACGCTTGGGTGTCCGACTGCGCTCAGGTGTACGGCGACGCTAGGGTGTACGGCGACGCTAGGGTGTACGGCGACGCTTGGGTGTACGGCAACGCTTGGGTGTCCGACTGCGCTCAGGTGTACGGCGACGCTCAGGTGTCCGGCGACGCTTGGGTGTACGGCAACGCTTGGGTGTACGGCGACGCTAGGGTGTCCGACTGCGCTCAGGTGTACGGCGACGCTAGGGTGTACGGCGACGCTAGGGTGTACGGCGACGCTTGGGTGTACGGCAACGCTAGGGTGTACGGCGACGCTTGGGTGTCCGACTGCGCTCAGGTGTACGGCGACGCTTGGGAAAAATCTCCGCTGTACATACAGGGCACGAAATACGCCTTTTACATGGCCGCGGCGAACAAAGTCGGCTGCGGCTGTCAGGTGTTCACCTTCGCAGGTTGGCACAAACACTGGCGCAAAATCGCAGTCAAATTTAAAATGACCGAAGCAGAGCAGACCGAATACGTCAGTTACTTCAACCTCGCCTGTGAGCGCTACGGGAAGCTTGAGTTCAAAATCGACCTGACGGACGGCAGCGGCGACGAAGAGCCGTGCAAGGATGTGGAGGACGACGAATGAACGTTTGTTTCTCCGTCCCCGGCAAGCCGCAGGGAAAGGGCAGACCGCGCTTCACGTGCTCTGGACATACATACACCCCCGACCGTACCGCCGAATATGAGGAGCGTGTTAAACTCGCTTACAAGCAAGCTGGCGCGGGCAAGCTGAGCGGCTTTGTCTCTGCCGACATTTGCGCCGTATTCGCCGTGCCCAAGTCGTACACTAAGGCGCAGAGAGCCGCCGCGCTCAACGCTTCGTTTGCGCCTAAAAAGCCGGATTGTGATAATATCGCAAAAATAATCCTCGACGCGCTCAATGGCCTTGCCTATGACGACGACGCACAGGTTGTGAAGCTCCGTGTAGAAAAGCGATACGGCATGTCTGATCACGTCACGGTGACATTGGAGGGCAGCGAAACATGAAAACGAGAGCGCCAAAAGCCGTGAGCGCTGATGTCGCGTATGAGAACTATACCGGGCGCAAGCGCTTTGAAGTGGAGCACCCGGCACACCGCCGCAGAATAATTGTCGCCGCTCCAGATGCAGATAGCGCAATTGTCGCCGCCGCTGCAAGATGGGGCGAGCGCTGGCAGAAATACAGCTTCTATGCCTATTGCCGTGTAAACGAGGTTCACCCAGCAGAAAAGGCAGAAGTCAGATGAAGCCGTACAGGAAAACGTTTCTGTTCGCCGAATGCGGTCTGCAATGCAAAGTCTTTGTGGAAGTGTTTTGTAGCGTGATCGTGGATGGTTCCTATGAACCTGTTTATGCAAGGTCGGTTGCGACAGTCAAAAACCGCCACGGCAGAACATTCAAGCAATTCCCAGTGGCTAATGCAACGTCGATTTTTGAACATCTTGGCTTGACTGGGAACCCTGAATCTATCATGCGCTTCATGGTTGAAGCCGTAAAATACAACGTCCGCAAAAATATTGAAATATTGGAGGAAAAATAAAAATGTTTGAACTTATCACCAAGGGAAAGCTGCTGAGAATTCTTAAAGAGCTTTGCGAAAACAATCGCGCCGAAAAAGCGACGGGAAAATGTGCGTTTTTTTACTGCTGTGGCGTTGCAAACGCCATCAATTACATCTGCCATAAGCTCAAACTCGACTATCATGCGTGAGGTGGACGGCGAATGAGCGAGTACGTAAAAACAGAAACGGCGTGCAAAGTGGCATGTGCTATTTGCGATGAATTCGCGCCGCCCGGAACCTGTGCGGAAGAATGCGAACGGATAGGCCGGCTTAAAGAACGCGCCGCAGCGACTGACGCCGAAAGCGTAGTGCGGTGCAAGCGCTGCTATTACGCTGAGCGAATCGACGACATTCTCTATTGTTCTTTTTGGCGCAGAAACACAGAAGAGGACGGCTACTGTCACAATGGAGGCTGAAAACGTAATGACTGAATACATATCGCGCAACGCGCTAAGGCGCGCGTTTGCCCGCCTCGGAACGAGCCGTACTAATTTGGTAGATGGCCGCGCGCGATTTAAGGAGGTCACCCATGCTTCAGATTGACCCCGGCGAGGTTGGGCGCAGCATGCGCGCCGTGCGTGTCTCGAAGAACATCGGCCGCGGGAGGCTCGCCGAAGAAAGCGACGTTGCCCTGCAATCCATCCGCAACTATGAGCGCGGGCGCAATCTTCCCGGTCTCGTCAATCTTATCTGCCTCAGCTCCGCGCTTGGTGTCAGCATGGATGAATACACCGGCATGAAAGGTAAATACAACATCCCTCAATAACGCCCTATAATTTTTTCTTGACTTGGTGATAAAATGGTGATATTATATGCGCATAAGGAGGTGAGTATAGTGTCTCCGAGGCCGAAAGCCAATAGTGAAAGAACGAATGTGTTCTTTTCCCCGGAGGTCATGGAAAAGCTCCGCAGACTGGCAGAAGAAAAAGGAACTTCTGTAAGCGGGCTTATAAGGATGATCGTTCTTGAATACTTGGCGAAAAAATAAGAATTCCGACGTTCCTCTACCAAAGCCACGCCGGAATCCTTGTCACCACACAACGAAGTGAGGTTAAATCTATTATAACCTCCTCCGTTGTGAAAATCAAGAAAGAATGAGGTTTTCACGCAATGTTAGATCAAGAGTTCCGAGAAAAGTTGTTGCCCCTGCTGAATTCACTCTCAGAAGAGAAGCTTCAAGAGCTTCTTGCCATCATCAAAAAAGAACTTGGGGAGGGCAGCAGCAATGTCAATGGATGAACTCAAAGAGTACGCGAAATCATTGTTTGCCCAGCTTCCGCCAGAGGCCATTTTGGAAATTCTCTCGGAGGTTGAGCGTTGGAAACTCGAAAAGCTCTGTGTGGTGGGCTTGTCCCGAATGTCACCAGAGCACGCAAATGAAACAGTAAGCAAAGTTATTAACGGAGGAAAATAATGAATAACGATCAGATCATCAACATCAACGGTATAAGCTGCTACGAGAAGGACGGCACGGCTTACCTCAACCTTGATGCTGTCGCCCGCGGGCTGGGATTCACTCGCGTTGCCGCAAGTGGCAATGAAGTTGTAATGTGGAGCCGGGTAGAGGGCTACTTGCAGGATTTAGGCGTGCACACTTGTGCGCACGACGGTTTCATCCCTGAGAACATCTTCTACCGTCTCGCGATGAAAGCCAAGAATGAAGCCGCCGAGAAGTTCCAGGCAAAGATAGCGGATGAAGTCATTCCGTCGATTCGCAAGCACGGTATGTATGCGACCGAGGGAACTATAGAGAAAATGCTCGGCGACCCGGACGCCATGATAAAGGTGCTTACCACGCTCAAGGAAGAGCGCGAACAGCGCAAGGCGCTTGAATCAAAGGTCGAGACCGACCGCCCGAAAGTGCTCTTCGCCGACGCGGTCAGCGCGTCCAAGACCTCTATTCTCGTCGGCGACTTGGCAAAGCTCCTGCGCCAGAACGGCGTGGACATCGGGCAGGGACGGCTTTTCCAGTGGCTCAGAGATAACGGCTATCTCATCAAGCAGAACAGCACCAGTTGGAATATGCCGACACAGCGCGCTATGGAGCTGGGCTTGTTCGAGGTCAAGGAAACCGCTATCACCCATTCAGACGGACACACCACTGTCAACCGCACGCCCAAAGTCACGGGCAAGGGTCAGCAGTATTTTGTTGAAAAATTCCTTAGCGATAAGGCATCATGATAGCAAAAGAGGGCAGCTCGAAAGAGCCGCCCTCTCTTTTATTTTGCCGCCTTGACCACTTTCGCACCGGGCACCCTGAGCGCGTCCATGATCTCTTCATAGCTCATAGACTGAAAGTCTTTATCGACTTTTCCACCTGTCGGCTCGTACAAACTGGCGAAATACTCGTCATAGAAATCAACCTTGTTTTCGTTGTCGGAATCCTTCTTGTACAGGCTGTAAACCTTGTACCGCGGTATATCCGGCAGTGCTTCTTTCGCTGCTGCATAAATCTCCGACTTGTTGGGTGTTCCAGAACCGAACATATTGACGATCGTTTCCTCAAGCTTAGTCCAGTCGTCAAAGGACACGCCATAATTCATGGCCGCTTCATACCGCCGCACAATTGAGGACTGTTTCCCGGTCTCTTTGTTCGGCGTGGTGTAGCTGTTCATCGTCCGCAGAGCGTCAAGTTTCTCCTCATCACTGCCCTTGAAGTTTCTGCTCACCGATGAAGCCGCCGCGACCGCGCTTGTGCCGTCAATGGCGTTGTGCGTGTCATACCACGCCTTGGAGCCTATCCCCTTGCTGTCAGCATAGAGGAGGTTTGCGACATTGAGCTTTTCGCCGTTAAGCTTGTCTTGCACAGCCCCCGGAAGTTTTTTGTACCCGTCAAGTAACAAGTCTATAGCTTCAAAGGTCTTTCTGCCACCATTTCCGTTTGCTCCGTCTTTAAGCGCCTGTTTTGCCGGAATGTACGCTGAAATTTGCCCTTTGGTGAGTTCGGCGACGGGATCCCACTGATCGTTGGAGTACTCTCCGCCGCGTCCATCGACGAACTGCCGCTTCGCGGCATCAAGGGCGTAATCGCGTATGCTCTTGAGCACGCTTGCCTTTTGGTCGTCACTGAGAGCTTTATACATTTCCGAACTAAGAAGCGGCTGAGCCAGCTCATAATATGTCCGCCCCTGCACTTTCTGAAATGTCTCGCGGTCTTTGCCGTCCATCGTATACGTCTGGTTGGCGTATTCAATTTTGTACGGAGAAACACTCGGGAAAAACACAGTGCTGCCAGTCGCATCATAAAGTCGATATATTTCCTCATCAACAGCATTGCGTTTTCCGCTTGTCGTGTTTGTCGGGTTGAGCAGTATGTTTACTGCCCTCTCCGCAAATCCTCCGCGTGTATTCGCCTCTCCCTTGACGTTGACACTTTCCGGGAGTTTTTGCGATAGTATGGGTGTGTTGGAAAGAACTTTTGCGCCTATGTCGGCAAAAACGTTCCCTCCGGTGTAGGTTGAGCGCACCGTGCCATCTATGATTTTTGCAATATCACCGGCGAGACCTGGGACGAGCTGTGTGGCGCCGCCCTCCATTATCGCATCTACGATCTGCTGCGTCGGCTTGCCGCTGCCTCGCAAAACGCTTACAACATTCTGGAACAATGACAGATTTAGAGTAGCGTCGCCCGCCGTATATATCGCGTTCATAAACGCACTAAGCCAGCTTTCCTGTCCCTTTATAGCGTCCGCAATCTCCGCGCCGAACGCAAGCAGGCTTCCAGCGGGCTGTGCCCAGTCATACGACACCTTGCCGCCTATGGAGTATGTTCCTTGACCCGTCGCCTTATCTAGCGCCGCCTTGTCTTTGTCGTCGTCCTCGCCGCCCGTTATTATGCCCGCGCTTCTCAATGCCAAGCCAAGAGCCATTACCGCCGTTCCAACACTTGCTTTTGAAAAGGCATCAATTTTTGCCGCTACACCATCTTTCGCAAACATTTTTCCAAAACCAATCGGGCTATAATCTCCCATCAATGAAAGAATGTTTGCCGGCGTCGTGGTGAATGGAATAAGAATATCAACTGCCGCAGACAACGCAGGAGAACTGTTGCGCTTTACCTGGTTCACCACATCAGCTATAAAATTCGCGTTCTTGAATGTCGCCTCCATAGCATTTACGGTCGCAAAATCTATGGCTTCCTGCGTTATGTTTTTGCTGTCAGTTATCCCCTTTGCCGCGCAGTACTGCGCAAGGCTGTCAACAAATGCTGACTTCACAAATGGCGCATCGCCCGCCTCAAGGCAGCTGTATGTTACCTGCCGCAGTGCTTCTCCAAAACTGTCTATCTCTTTGCCGGTCATTTTGCTCACGGCTTTTTCTACCGCGCCGCCCTTGAAGATGGTACGCTTCTCTCTTAACGCAGACTTGAAGTCCCATTTATTAGACTGACCGTTTATGTCTGCTTTATTTGCCTCATAGTAGTCCTTTGCCAGTTGGCGCTGCTCCTTGCTTGCCCAAGCGCGCGTTCTCTCGGCTTCGTCCATCAGCCCTGTTTTCGTAAGCGCACTCTGAATGCCAATGCTCAACGTCTCTGCGCCTTTTCTTAGCCCTATCATGGGCACGTTTGACGCAACATTTTTTATTTGCGTTCTTGGACGGAGAAGCATATTTATCCGGCGTATCTCTGTCAGCTTTTCAAGCACAGACGACGGCATTTCCTTACCGAGGCGTGTTGCGATTTCGTCATAAACCCTTGCATATGCGCCGTCCTCTGTAAAGTCTGTAGACAAAATCTTTTCCGTCTCTGCTTTTGTAAGCTCTGCTTTCCAGTTGGAACGCTTGTGTTGTTTCGCAAACTCGGCATTTATAGCGTCAAGCGACTTTTGTATGGAAGCAAGCGCAGTGCTCGGGTCTGAATCGCGCAGAATGCGCCCCGCCTGCCCAAGCTGCCCCGCCGCCGTAAGCTCCGTTGCCACGTCGGCGAGAATGCGTCTCGCGCTCTCCACATTGCCGTTTTTTGAAAGCTCGTTCGCCACCATGCGCGCCAGCGGCACCATTTCCGGTGCTAGCTTGCTTCCGCTCTTCGCCGCGCCCAATGCCTGCTCGACCTCTCCGCGCGCCTCGTCAAGCCCTTTTGCGAATATGTCCTCCGCCTTGGCGAGAGTGTCCTTGTTCGCAAGCTGTTTATACGTTTCCGGTGCCGTGTCGAACGATTCCCGTATTTTCGGCTCCATCGCATTATCCGTGCGCACATTTTTGGAAAAACCGCGCTCGCGCACAGCGTTTCCCCCATTTTCGCTGTTGACATTTCGCCCCGTTGTGGGTATACTAGCAATAGAAACATCTCCGGTAACTCCGCTTGCTTGCGGTGACCCCGGTCTTGATGATGTTTCATATACAGGAGATTGTGCATTTTTCGTTTCGGACGTGACACGCGTGGCTTCGGCATTCGCGGTTTGCATATCTCCTGCTTTTTTATTGCTCAGATATGCAGAAGTAACAAATACTGTCTTTGCTTTCGTGTCCGGGACAGCTTCTATAACGTAGTATGTGCCGTTTATGGCTTTTGAAAATTTTACTGTTTGCGCTTGCCCCGGCTTCCCGTTAGGCTTGACTGTTTGATAAGCCGATGAACGCCCGCCATCTTCGACGTTGTCGTAATTGTCTATAACATATTGAATTCTGGCAATGTCATTTACGTCACGCATTGAGTTGTTCGCCGCCCCGTCTTTGCCGTGGCGTTTAAGGATATGTTCTATTATGCGCGGCTCAATCACGGTTTTATTTCCCGAAACATCGACGCCAGTTATCGCTTTGATGTCCGCCGCCGCCTTGTCGCTCACAGGCTTCAATGAATACCGACCGATTTTGGCACCGGGGTTGTCCCTCACTGTCTCTATGTAATTGACAAGATTCTCGTCAGTTGCCGCCTTGTATTCCTCAATGCGTGCCTGCTCTTCCGGCGTGTGCTTTGCCGGATCGTCGTTGACCGCTGTACTCTCCGTCTCCTGCGTGGGGGCGGTGTTTTCTTGTGTTTCTGCGGTTGCGTCCCTACTATTTAAATTTAAAGCACTGTTTAACTCATCAGAACCGCCCTGTTTAACGTTTGCGGGTGTGGCGGGTGCAAGATTACCCTCCTGCACATTCGCGCGCGTCTGTGGCTGCTGGATGGGCACGTCGGGATTCTCCTTGCTGCCATGCGTTTCAAGATTGCGTTGCTCTATGCGCGTTCTCTCTTCGGCGCTTATGTCCGGGTTCCATTCCACATACGGAAGTGGGCCTCTCTTAAATTCTTCCGCAGTAGAAGCTTTTCGGTCAATTTCTGCGTTTGCTCGTGCATAGTCGCCTTTTGCTGCGCTTACGCCCTGCCCGGCCGCGCCGAGTGTAAATCCGATAAGGGCGGAATACAAATCGTCTGCTGCGGCTTCCTTATAGCCCTGCCAGCCGCTGCCGTATTTCTGTTTCAGTGCCTCGCCGTTGTCGTAAATAAGCGAAACAAGTGGGTCGAGTTTGGCATCAACAAGCTCTTCCGCACCTTCACCCGCGGATTTTGCCAGCGCACGCAGTGCATTTTTGCCCGCGTCGGTTTTGCCCAGCTTCCCGACAGCCATTTCGATAATGTCGTCAGCCGCGCCCTTGCCGTACAGCCCCGCAAGGCCGTCAACAAGCCCGTTTGTTATCACTGTTTTCGCCGCCGCGGCTGCACCCGCGCCGATTTGCCGGTCTATGTCCGCGCCGGAAGCCTCGGCGGCCTGTGCAGTCTGCCCGAATGAGCGCAACCCCATTGCGGCATTGGAGAGGGTCGAGCCTCCAAATCTGCCAAGCGCCGCGTCGTACAGCATGTTCAGCCCCGCGCTTGCCGCATCCACGCCTAGGCGTCCGATTGGATTAAGCCCCTGTTTTGCCTCTTCAAGCTTTGCCCCGCCAGTCTCGGTTAGGCTGTTCGCCATTTCGGAGGTCGCCGCCGTGGCACGCTGTTGTATGTTCTCGTCCAACACTTTTTTATAAGCGTCAGATCTCCGCTGCAAATCTTTGAGCACATTGTATTCGGCTGTCGCGCCCGCCTCGCCATACAAAGCGCGCATTTCATTATAGGCAGTCTGCGCTCGCGCAATTTGAGGTTGAAGCTCATCATAAGCCTGCTGATATTGTGCCGTGCGGTTTTTCTGCCCAGCTTCGTAAAGCCCACGCATTGCGCCAACATCTGAACCGAGGCGTTCAAGACCCGTGCCCGCAAACAGCTTCTTTAGCCGCTCATCTAATCCCGTCGATGTTGTCCCGCCGTCTATCTCCCGCATACGCTGGACGACAGAGGCGCGCTCTTTCTCAAGCGCGTCACTCTGTTCTGTCGTTGTCACATATGCCCGGTTTGCGTCTATGCGATCAAGCTGAGACTGAAGCTGTTTGTACTCCTTTTGCTCCGCCTCCGCCTTGGCTTTCGCCTCTTTCTCCTTGCGCTCGTTCGCCAGCGTGTTCACGGAGCTGCGCCATGCGTCAAGGGCGGCGTTGCCCGTGACATACTGCTTTGTCGGCTGTGTCGGCGCTTTAGGCTCGAGCATATGCATAATATCATCCATGGGATTATATGCAGACTTGGAGGACTGAGCCTGTTCGGGTAAGGCTGTGCCGTTCCTGACAGTGTGTCCGCTGCCCGCTCTCACTCTGCGCTCTATTTCGGCAGAAACTCCGCTGAAGGTTTGCGGCGCGCTCGCGTTGTTCTGGGCGGCAGCGTTCGCCTCTGCCGCCAAGCGCATTTGTCGTATCTCTGATCCTGAATAATGTGCCATAAATTACTTCCTTGCGTCAGTTTAGTGTACTGCTACCAACTAATCGTGCCGCCGATTGAATGGGCATAGTCCACATCTTTCTGTATGTCTTTCCATACCTGTGAGTGGTTGCCGGGATCCCAGCCGCCGCCGCTTATGCCGAAATGGTTGTTCCCGCCTCCGCCGGATGATGCTGGGGCGGCAACGACTATCCGGTTGCCGTTCGCGTCAAGCCCGTCGTTCATGTTCTTGCCGTTCTTGAGGTTTTCCCACTGTGCATCGGTAATGCGCCCGGTGTTGTGCGCAAGGTCGGGATTCTGCGCAAGCCAGAGTTTATACATTGCGTCCGCCTGTTCTTTGCCGTACAGGTTTTCATAGAACGTGAAGTCCCCATAGCTGGCGAGTATCTTCGCGTTTTCAAGATCACGCTGATACCCGTTGTTGTACTCGTCAAGAAGCGCCGCCGCCCTCTGGTAGTCGTTCTCTGCCAGTGCCGCCGCAACATCGTTCTGATACTGCGCCTTGCGGTCTGCCATCTGGCGCTCAACCGCGGCTTGCTGCTCCGCCTCGCTCGTGCGGAGGTTGCCGAAGTCACGCTGATACTCGCCGCCGCGAGCAAGGGATTCCTGCGCGGAAACGCCGGTGTTTATCCCACTCGCCGCCGCCTGATTCCAGAAGTTGTTCCTCTGGCGCTCATACTGCACGCCGAGGTCGTTTGCCTGTCGCTGATACTCCGGGGCTATTTTCGCCTGTGCCTCCTGATAGGCGCTCATACTCTGGTCGTAGGCGTTTTCAAGCTCCGCCTCGCGCTGTGCCCGCTGGGCGTCGTACATCTTGTTGATCGCGTCGGTACGCGCGGTGTTGTAAACGCCGTTCATGATGTTGTTGTTATAGCTGGGCGTTGTCGGGGTCGACGCCGCGCCGCCGGTCGGCTCTGCCGGAGACGCGCCCTGCGGGGTCTGTGCTGAGCTTGACGGTGTGGTCGTTCCCGCCCCTGCGCTTGCACCGGCGGCGGGAGCTGTCGCCCCCGCCTTTGCCGCGCTATCGTTATATGCTTTGAGAAGTTCAGATTCAGTCGCCATTGATTACCTCCTAGATAGCAGCAGATCAGCCCACGTCATGCCACCGACTTCACCGTCCGCGTCAAGGTCGTGGGCGGTCTGGTATGCCTTGACCGCCGCGACGGTTGCCTCGTCCATCATGCCGCTGACGCTGGCTTGATAGCCGTAGGCGTAGAGCAACCTCTGCACGGTGATGACGGTATCATCCGTCATGCCCGGCTTGAGGAGCGGCAGCGTGATGGAGTACCAGTACGACGGCAGTATCTCGCCGCTGTCCTCTTCATTCGCCGCGTTGCCGTCACCGACGTACCGCAGCACGCAGTCCCACGGGTAGTTGTAGTATGTGCGCTCGTAGATTTCGCGCCCGGTTTGGTCTCCCGGCAAGCCATTTGTCACCGTGCCGAGCTCATTGATAGACGCCTGTACGATGCGCCCGTCCCCGATATAGAGCGCCGTGTGCCGGGTGTAGTTCAAAAGCACATCGCCCGCCGCTACGCCCGCTCCGTTTGAGAGGTTGACCGTAGCAGTTACGTCTATAAATCCCCGGCGCAGCATATCCCCGCGCATATTGCCCGTGTACGTGCATTCCAGCGGCACTCCCGCCGCCTTGTAAGCGGAGATCACAAAACTGCTGCAATCGTAGTCCGCACCCCAGCGGTTGGTCTGGTCGTAGCCGTGACTGTCGTCGGCGGCTATTTGCCTCGCCCATGCCACGGCGTTCTGTATGATACTCATGCTGAGACCTCCGTCCATCCGTACACGCCCGGCTCCCATACGTTGCCGTCGATGTCGCTTGTCCATATCTTGCCGTTGTGGCGTACCTTGTCGCCCTTGCTGTAAGGGTTGGTGCTGCTTGGCTGCTCCCACTCCGGTATCTCTCCCGGCGTGGGTATAAGCACCTTCGCCCACAGGCTGGGCGCGTCCGTGGGTGTCCATGTTGCCTGTGATGTGTGTGCCTGCAAGCACTTGTACAGTACACCGGCATACTGTACACGGTCTCCCACGGCATACGCTGTACCGTCCCCGTTCCACGCCGGGTATATCCCCGGCACTGTCGCCGCCTGTTCGTCAGTCAGCAGGGCTGCCGCGCTGTCGATCTCTGCGCGGAGCCGTTGTGCGTTTGCTAGATAGCTCATGCAGTCGCCTCCGTTTCGTTGGTCACGCCGAGGACGTCAAGGGCGGCTTGCATATCCGCGAGCTGCTGACGCTCATACTCGCGCTGCGCCGCGTCCAGCTCTGCCCAATTGCGCCACGGGGAGATCATCTCGCCCACAAACTCTACGCCGTCGTCACGCGTCCACGTCTGTCCGGCTGGAACAAAGCGATAGCCCTCGATATACTCCGTGCACATGCCGTCAAAGGCGTCTGTCTCAACGGCGGTCATCGTGCCGTCGTCGGTGACGTGGCACTTGTAGTTTTTGTCTATGTAGATTGTCATAGTCTCCTCCTATTTACCGGAGCTCGATGCTGCTTATAGCGAGCTGGACTAGGTTATACAGCCCAAACCCGACCCAGTACGTCCCGGTTAGTGAGGACACATCTAGCAATGCATTGCAATCCCCGCTGCCAATTGGGGCTGATTGAGTAAGAATGGCTTGTGCAACTACATTTGTGTCCCAGACCGCGCCGATTGCCGACCAGACGCACAATCTGGACACTGTGTATGCATCATCAACGGTATAGGTTGCCGTCAACTTAATCGTTGACACATTGGTCAGATCTGTGATTAGCCGTGGGCGGACGATACCACCTGCCGTATTTGACGTCCCGAGGAGGCTGGCAGTCAACTTGCCGTTTGCGTTTGCAACATTAGGTTGCGTTGGATTGTTGTAGGTACTATTAATTCCTAGCGCCTGTCCAATCCATCCTCCCGTTTCGTCTACGCACTCGTCTCCTGCGTTATAGAGGTACCTGCTCCACACCCTCCACGCGCCATTTTGGTATATTTTCGCAACTTTCGACGCCCACGCGCCAGACACATACTGCTGACAGCCAGTCGGGTATACCCACAGTCCATCTTTCTTGATGGCGTTAAATCCCACGGTTGACGCGGTGCCGGTCGCAAACCACACCATCCCCTCCACGGGGGACGTTGGCACGGTCGTGGCAAACACATACGACGTGATTGCCGCGGTCGTGATAACGGCAATGGTGTTCTCCTCCGCCGAGGTCGGCAGGGCGGATTCCGACGCAACGGCAATGACCTTAAAATTGAGGTCGCGCCCGCCCCCGCCGATTATATATCCCTCGCTCATATACGGTTTACCTCCACTGCTATCTGTATCGCCGTGGTCGTTGCTTCTTTGGCATACAGCTTGAGTTGCCCTGCCAAGCTCTCCACCTTGAAGAGCTTGCTGAACTCATCGTCATAGGTGTCAGCGTCGCTGACGTTCGCGGGCGCTACACGGTACACCTTGGGTCGGTCTGTCGCCAACATGTTGGTCGCCGCGATGGTCTGCGTGTACGGGGCTGCATCGCCCGTCCATGTCGTGCTCACGTCCAGCGTCCAATACTGCGTCCGCGCCGCGTCTGCTACTTTATCAGGAACGATGGCTTTATTCTTTATCTTCGCAGTCTCCACAGCCTCTGCCGCGAGACAGCGCGCAGGAATTGCCAGATCATCAACATTGCTCGACCCAACGCATTTTTCGCCGAGCTGTGAATTGCCGACGGCGTTGTCGCCTATGCAGCGGCGGACAACTGCTTTGTCCGCAAGCTTTGCCGCTGTCACCGCTTTGTCCGCGAGCTTTGCGGTCAGCACGGCAAGTTCGGCAATGGCCGCGCTTGCAACTGCGCCTTCCGCCAGCTTTTTCGCTGCCACCGCCGCGTCTGCAAGCTTCGCTTCTGTCACCGCTCCATCGGCTAGTTTTCGAGTAATGATCGAGCTGTCGGCGACGGCGCCCTGCGTCATTTCTGCCATTTGTCGTTCTATCGCCTCGAGTGCCGCCTGAACCGTCTCTGCGCCGGTCAGCGCCGGGACGGTGGTAATGCCGATGTTTGCCGCGCCGTTCTCACCCGCCAGCTCCGGGATGAGCACTTCATTTATGTACTTCTGTATAAGGAGGCTTCCCTCATCAAATTTTGCTTTCAGTTCTTCCGCGGACAGCCCGCCCACGTCGTTCGGCTCGTTGTCGAGCAGCGCGATTATGTTCAGATCGTCCGTAAGTTTTGTGAGTAGAACCACAGATACCCCCCCTCACTATTTCGCCTGTCCCGTATATCTCACGCGAATATCCGCCGCAAGGACGGTCGCCGTCGTAGATGCAGACAGGCTCTTGAATATGAGCTTATAAAACACGAATTTCTTTGCCTTGATTTTCAGCTTTGACATGCGCGGCTTTCGGTTGACAAGGAAGCTCCACTTTGCGAAGTTCGCCGGGTCAAACGTCGAGAGCGACGAATCCACGATCTTTTCCGTGTACACGCTCTTGCGATCAGTCTGTACCGTCACATATACCTCGCTGTTCGTTTCCGGCTTAATGCCTATCCACAGTGCCGCCGCGTACTTGCGCATATAGTCCATCCCGAAGCTCATAGAGCCGGATTCCCAATATGCGTCTATTTCCTCTCCGTTGTCAGAAAGGTATTCATATGCCACGCGGAGAAATTGCCCGTCGTGCGTCCCAAGGTACAGATCGCCGTGGAAGCTTATCAGGTACGCCGCGTCGAAGCTCTCATACACGTACCATGCGTCGGCGGCGTAGTTGTGTACAAGCGCCTTGCCGTCATAGCATATGTAATACTCCTGATTCGCGTTGTCGTCATAGCATACGCACTCCGCGAGATCAAAGCTCCCCAGCGTTGCATATATGCGGTCAGATATGCGCTTTGCCTGTCGTTCATCCGCCGTCAGATTGCTGGAATACGAGCTGTTATTCTTCCACTCGTATAATTCGTTCCCAAACGTCGTTCTCGGGCTGTTTAACACAAGCTGTGCCTGTCCGAGGGCTGTATTGCCTATCGACCTGTTGACCGGCGTAGAGTAGAACGCGGCGGTCACACGCCCATCCGAAAGCGTATACTCGCCGTAGCGTATGGCGTATGTCGAGTGCGTTTTGAAACAAATGAGTGTGGAGTAGTGCCGGATGAGCGCCGTGATCGGTGTGTTCGCATCGCCTATCGCCATTTCATAGAGATCGGGGAAATAGTCCGCCCTCGGCTGCCCGTCGTAGTCAATGCCGGAGTACAGCGCCTTATAGCTTCCGTCGCCGTAGATGAACACGCGCGTGTCCTGCGTGGAGTTGTAAAGCTCGCTGTACCTCATGTTTGTTACCTGCGAGCGAAACAGATTCGGCACGGTGTAGCCTATTTCTAAAGAGTTCACCGCCTTTGCCGGGGCTTCCGTAAACGTCACTGTTCCCTTGGTCAGATCGTAGGTGTAGGCGCTTGCCTCAAGATTTAGGTTCGTCTTGAGGTCTTTCACATAATCTACGCTTGTCAGCCCTTTTCCCGGGAGCGCGAATGTCACTGCCTCGCCGTCCGGTGAAATCCACAGGCGGCGTTCCCCGCACAAGCGGTTGACCTCCTGCATGGTCTCTCCGCCCCCTGCGGGAGGAACAGACACGCGCACAAGAGGTCTATAACCATGCACGTCCTGGAATGTCGTGCCGTCCCACTGCTTGTATTGCGAGCCGTTGAGCATATACACGATGTTCGAAAAGCCAAACATATGAACATTTTTGCTCGTGTCAATATCCCCGACCGCTTCACGGATGAACGCGCCGTTCGCCGCGTCCCACAGTCGCCATAGCTTGCCGTCGGCCGCCGCAAGCAGCTCTTCACGCCCCGACACAAAACCAGACCACATGCCCGCCACGCGGAGATTATCCCCGCTCGCTTTGGCTCGTGCCCGGTAAAACCGCCAGACATATCCGCCCTCGCCAGCGGTACAATCCGCGAGCTTCCATACGTGGCTTGCGTCGCGCCGCCAGTAAAGCCCCGCGTGCTCCGCCGCATTGCTGTAATCCACGCTGACGACCTCGCCCGACAGCTCTACAAGCCCGTCAACGATGGTCGCCGTCGGCTGCATTTTCAGCTTTGTCACCGCCGCGGCAACAAGGACGACCTCGGCCTCCGTGCTGACGTCAAGCGTGTACTCTTTGGCAAGCCCTTTGATCGTCAGCGTGCCGGGGCGGCGCTGCAAATTGCCGTCGCGCGTCACGCGAAAATTGCGCATTGCCGCGGCCTCTCCCAATTTGAGCTTTGTGTCGCCGTCCGGGTTCTCATTCAGCCCGAAAAACTGCTTGAGCTGGAATATCTTTTCACTTGTCGACGCACTGATATTCGCCATTGGCTACCACCTCATTTCAAACCACGCGCCCCATGAGGGGCGCGACCTACCACCTTGAAAACTCGTTGTACGGAAAGCCGCCGTAAACGTCCTCTATATCCTCGCTCTCCGCCGGAAGTCCGCGCGAGAGCAGGGCTTTCAGCTCGTCGTATCTCTGCTGAAAGTAATTCGCGCTCGACGGGTCTTCCTGCATGAGCAGGTGCGCTGCCAGCCCGTAGGGCAATACAGACTGGCAAATGTAGTCGTCCAGCCCTATCGCCGTGTCGAAGTCGTCTATCGTCGGGCATATCGGGCGTTTTCCCGCCGTCACGACTGAAAACGTGTCCGAGAAAGGGAACAGCTCACCGCGTAAGATATTAAGGATTTTCAGCGTCCTGTTTTTGTATTCTTTTGTGTCGCCGGTGTCTGCCTTGCCGGTGGACTCGTTCAGCTCGTCCATCAGCGTCATAGCCGTTTCAAACACATACTGCGCATTTGTCATGTGCTGTGCTCCTTTTGACAACAGGGACGGTTTGCCCGTCCCTGTTTAGTTGATTATGCTACGACGTACTCTGCGATCGCGGAGTCTACCATGCCGCTCTTGGAAGCGTACATACGTATGCGGTCGCCGGATGCAACCGTCAGTGCCGCGGTGTATGTTGCCGCCGTTTCGGAAGTCTTCGGGTTGCTTCCATCGGTGGTGTACTTTATCGTTCCGCTGTCGGAAGACGTGAGGGTCAGCGATGTGGAGCTGAGCGACGCGGTCGGCGCCGCGCACACGCCGCTCTTGGCATACACATAAATGCCGTTTGCTTTCTGCGCAAGTACAAAGGAATCGTACCTCACAAGACCCTCAATCAGATACCCTGCAACGCCGGGGGGATTGTGGTGCGCCAAAAGCTGCTTGAGCTTCATCGGGTCGGCAGAAGCGTTCTTCCACTTGATCATGAATTCGACGCCGCCGGGCATATAGCTGTCAGGAACAGCAACGATAGGCATACCGACAAGCCGGGCAATCTGCCCGTTGATAATGGCTTTTGTCGTAAAGCTCTCGTTGTTTGCCAGCTCGCTTGCAAGGCGGGTCTGCACTGCCATAGATTCTGTTACAAAGCACACTCTGTTGTCGTTGGGGACCAGTGCGTTGTTCAGCGCGGCGTTCGCCTCAAGCATTGCCTGAATAATGGTGCTCTTCGTCAGCGCAGTCGAATTGACCTTGCCGAGACCTGCGCCGTTTGCCCAGCGCTTGAGACGGTACTGGTCGATCTCCGGCACATACGCATTATCCCACGCCGACTTGAGGTAGGCGTTGACCTTGCGTATGCCCTTAGTGTCCTGAATGTTGTTTATATCCATGGTCTTGGATATGGAGCGCTTGCGCGCCAGCTTGTAGACGTTTACCTCGTCCTCTACCTCTGTCGCCGTGCCGTACCGGCTGCCGGTTGCGGCAAGGTTATAGTCGTTTATGGTCGGGTCTTCAAGCGTCCATACGCTTATTGCGTTGACCCCGTTCCAGTCGTAGTTGTGACCGCACCATGCGTCGGTCAGGGATTTCTTTTTGAATCTTTCGTCAAGTCTTGTAGAATATTCGGTTGCGAGATTTATTGCCATTTTTAGCCTCCGTTTTTAGTCGTCATAGGCATCCCATATCTCCTGCATTGTGGACTTTGCAGCGCGATTTCCGGCGCTCTTCATGGAGCCGGTGGAACGCCCTTTGTTCTTTTCGTTCTGTTCCAGCGCCGCCACTTTCTGGCGCAGCGCTGCGTTTTCTGTCATTGTGTAAAGACTGGTCAAATCGCCTTTCCCGGCGCGGAAATCATCCCATACTTTCTGCGGGATTTCCGTTGCCTTAACTTCCGGGTACATCTGCGCGAATCGGCGAATTTCCGCCGTGACGTCAGGTTCTTGTGCCGCCGTCTGGGGCGGGGTTCCCGCGTCTGCTTCGGCATCGTTTTCGTTCGCCGCCGCTGCGTCCTTATCGCGCGCCGCCTTTTCCCGCCGTATCTGTTCCCGTGCGCCGGTTTCCGTAATTGCCCGTCCGGCTTCTGCTTCCCGCGCAATCAGCGCTTTTGCACGTATGCTCTCCATCAGCTCTTCAGCACTGACATGGCTGCCAGCGGCAAGCTCTTCAATGAAATTCATCGCGTCACGCATGGCAGGCATTTCAGCTCTCATGCTGTCGCGCTCCGTGCGGATTCGGTCGTAATCAAGCCCTTTCTGCGCAAGGGTTGTCACTTCGTCGCGGCTGTAATTCTTGGATTCGCCCAGGTGCTTCAGCGTGAACTGCTCGTCAGCAATCCCGGCCTCCGCGGGCTTGGTCTCCTCGTCTGTGTTTGTCGCGGACGGCTCTTCTGCTGCCGCATTCTCCGTCCCCGGCGCTTCGGTATCTGCGGGCTGGTCTGCACCGCCGTTATCGTCGCTGCCGTCGTCCTCTTCGGATGTGAAATCTTCATCCACAAGCCCGCTGAGGTCTATGTTGTCCCAATCATCGCCGTCGGCGTCGGGCATGGTGACCTCTTCGTTGACCGCGTTCATGTTCTCGTCGTTCATGTTTTCCTTTCCCCGCTATGGTTGGCGGTACAAATGTTTTGAGCCATGCGCCCCGTGAGGGGCGCTGTCTTATTCGGCGTTGTCCTCGCCGGAATTGTCGGGTTCTGTTACGCTCATTGTTGTTTTGCCGTCAGTGTCGAGCTTGTCTCTGTACTGTTTGAGACCGCGCTTGAGCCATTCCGGGATAGGTGCGCCCAGCTTTTCCGCGTTTTCGGCTATTGAGCCAAGCTCCGTGACTGTATACCAGAGCAGAACAAGCGGTGTCACAACAAGCCCTACCTGTATTCCTGCATCAAGCCCGACGATCTGCTGCGCCGCGTGCAGCCCCAAATCACAAAATGCCGCGCACGCCACGCCGACTATCTCGCCCAGCTTATGCCAGAGACCGCTCCGCGCTTTTTCGCTCGACCATTCTCCGGCGCTCTTCGCCGCCCACGTGCCGGTTGCGTAATCCAGCAGCACACACGCAAGCCACACGATTATTGCCCAGCCGACCCAGCCCCAAAGCGTGGTCAGAAATGCAATAAACGCCACGACCGCAGCCCTTATCTCGACTGCCTTATCTGGTGCATTCATATTCTTTTCCTCATATTCTTTTCCTCCTGCTAAACTAATCCTTCTGTCGTACCTTGCTCCAATACCTTGCGCTGCAAAGCGCCGAAACCGCCGCCCGTTGGTATATCGGGCTTTGCGCCTGTATCAAGCATGGGCTGCTGCCCGCCCCCGGTTGGTGTTCCCGGCGGCATTGGCTGTGCCATCTGCTGATTTCTCGCTTTTATTTCAGCCAAGAGCTTCCTCCGCCCGGGAATGTACCCATCGGGGATTCTCTCAAGGTATTGTTCGATCGTGATATGCCCGTTCTGCAAAAGCTGATCAAGCGTCTGCATGGAGGCAATCTCCGAATAATAGGAGCTCGCGCCGACGTCTAGCTTCAAAAGCATCGGGTGGTTCTGAAGCATATTGAAGTCAAAGCTTTCTGGTATCTCATCTGGCACACCCATCCCAACGAACGCTGCCGCCTCCTGGACTTTGTCCGGTGTGGGCATATCCACGGTTCTTTTGCCGTAATAGTTCGCCATAAATTCAAGATAGACGCGGAACAGATCTTCCACACACGAATAAAGGTTCTGTTTTGTCAGCTCTGTCGGGGTCGACGCCGCGCGCTGCAAGGCAATGATCGCGCTGGTATTATCCGGGCGCGTGTCGCCGAGTGCGACGCTCGTTGCGCCAAGCGTCTCCTCCGTCTGATTTATGGCAAGCTCTATAAACTGGCTTATCTGCGGAGATATAGTCGCCGGGTCTATGACCTTTATCGCGTTGTTGACATCACCGCCATTTATCCCGATGGCCGATCCGACGCGATTGTCGAGCCTTGTTATCTTGGTTTTGTCGTATATGTACTTGGGGTATGCCGTCTTCATAAAGCTCAGCATCGACAGCGCCCATATGCGGTTGACGAAAATCTGATTCGGCACAAGCCCGGTTATCATCGCTTGCCCGTGGTAGCAGTCTGCAACATAGTCCCAGTTGAGCCAACAGATGGGATAGAGCCGAAGCCTTGTGTCCCACGGATCCCTGACGATGCATTCTTTTGTGCTTTCCGCCGCGCGTATTCTGCCGCTCTTGCGGTCGCGCCACATCAGCAGAAACACCGAGGCCATGTCGTTGCACTGGTTCTTTGCCGCGTCGACCTCCGGCGCATCGGCGTCGCTTCCTATCGCTTGCCAATTCTGCGCGCCGTTCTCTTTTGCACGGAGCTTGACTTCCCGTGTTATCTCCCGGCGTTCTATGAGAATCCACGGCTGAGACTGCACGTTTCTATCACTCGGATTCCCAAAAAACACGCGGGTGTTCTCCACTATCTCCGTGCGGATTGCGCCTTTTACATCCGGCTGCCCGGTCTCTGCCTCCTCGTCCCAATAGGAATAAAGGCAGCCATCGCCGCGCACGGCAGCGTCGCGGGCAAACATGCGCATCAAGTTCGGAATTCTGTTCTGCTCTGTAAGCGCTTCAAACTCTTCGTTGACAATGCGCGTCGGCTCAACAAGGCTGTCGGTGTTCGCTGTGTTAGACAGCGCCGACGCCGTGACCTTGATATTGTCCGTCGTAATCGTGGCGACGATAAAGCCAACGACGCGCTTGAGGAAGTTAAACTGCGGCGTGGGAAGCCCGTTCGCCTCGATGCCTTCCCATTGTTTGCCAATGTAAAAATTTTCATTGACCCTTACGGTGTCGTATAGGTTAATGCTCCGCTTGAAGCTATCGCCCGTGCTGAACAGCCCGTATATTTCCTCGGCAGTTGGGTTCTTGCCCTTGAAAAGCGTCAACTGTTCGTTCATCTGCCATCACCGCCAAATTCCATTGCCTTTTGGTAGTCATAGCCAAGTATTGCTTCATACCCCTTGCGAAAACGCTCTTCGCTATCGTTGTCATCGTCTGCCGGTGTGTGAGCTGTCAGCTCGTCCACGCGCGCTTCAAGCTCATCGATGCGCTTCTGCATATCCGCGATTGCCGCCTCCAAAGAGCCATTTTTCTTGAATCCCATGCGTTACCTCACTTAAAAGCTTCAGCGCCGCCGACGCCGACCACCCGTATTTCAACACTTGTGCTCTGGTTGTCCTGCAACGGGCGGTCAATATAACCGCCGTTGCAAGGCTGCTTTAGAGCGTTCATACACCCCTGCGCGGCCTTGTTGTCCGAAGTCATCTTTCGCACAAGCCAGCTTTCGCGGCAGTCTTTCGCATAGTCGAGGACTTCTTGAAATTCCGCCGCCCGCCTGATCTCTTCGGGCGTTGCCTCTTTGTCCACCTTGCAGCGCTTTGCCAGCGTCGCCGGGCTTATCCCGAGCGCCAGCCTCATACCGGCGATGTCCGGGAACTCCCCCCGTTCTCCGCAGTCGGTGACGTAGCGTTCGACAGCCGCCCGCAGATCAGCCGGGTTTTCATATTTCGGTTTCGGTCCTCTCGCGCCCATTCGCTCACCTCACATCAAGTAGTTTTCGTTTATATCCCCGCCGCACATTGCGGCGTCATAATCCACAACTTCGTTGTCGTCCTCATCCTCCGGCTCCGCTTTCGCCGCCTCTGTCACAAGAATGCGTGACACGCAGAAATAGCGCACAGCGTCAACGCGGTGGGTTATTTCATGCGGCTGTGTCGCACAGTCGTTTGGATTCTTTTCGTCCGTCTGAATGTCCTCAAGGTTCGATATGACATTCTCAAGCGTCGGGTCGTCAAAGAACATCAGGCCGGGAAGCTTGTCCGGCGCTTTGCCCGCAGGGAACAGGCATCTCACGTTGGGGTCTCTCAGCGGGATCGCCGCCATCATGTCCTTTATCATCATGTGCCCCTGCACACGGTTGTTGTCGCTCTTCACGATGGGCAGCCCGTTCAGCATGAACAGCTCTGCCATAGTGCGCCCGGTATCTTTCTGCCTTGACCACATATCCGGCGGCGCGTAGGTTATTGCTATCTGCTCGCCCGGCAGCGTGTGATTTTTTGCCTCCGCTGCCGCGTCTTGAACGATCAATCCCTCTTTGCTGTATGCCCTATATCCCCAGCAGCGCCCGTCCTCGTCGACCGCCCACCAGACACAGGCGAACATATCCAAGCCATAGTCAAAGCTTCGGTATCTCAACCAATGCGCCGGTATCTTGAACGGTTTCATGGTGTGTGTTTCCGGCTTGAATTCCTTGAAGTAGTTGCCTCCTACTGCATTCCAGTCACCATAACGGTATGCTCTGCGCACGTCCTCCGGCAGCGCCGACAGCGTTTGCAGATATGCCGGAGAGGATTGCAACAGATGATAGTTGTCCTCGACCGTCGCGAAGATCATCGTGTAGTCGTCCGGGTTTTCGTTCTCTTCCGGGTTCTCGCAGTTGGTTTTGTAGTCCCGGTCTATAAAAAGCCGCTTTACCCAGCGATGCCCGACGCCTCCGGGGTTGCACGTCAGATACATTCTCTTCGGAAACTCGTTGACGCCGCGCAGACAGCCGCCGAGGAAGCGGAAGGCTTCTTCGGAAAACTGCGTTGCCTCGTCAATGAATATCCAATCGTATTCCTGCCCGTTGTACTCGCGCTTTGAATCGTCGCCGTTCCAATGCCCAAAGCGAATGATTGAGCCGTTGGTAAATGTCATCACGTGCGTTGTGCCGTTATAGCTTGCAAGCTCTGGCGGCACCATTCGCTTTATCGGCTCTATATGGTTTGATTCGACCGCGGGATAGGTCTGGCGCATGATGAGAATCTTTATCCCCGGATTGAACAGCGCGCCGCCCACAGCTTTTATGCGGACTGCGTGTGTTTTCCCGCCGCCCTTTGCTCCGCCGTATGCGGTGTACAGCGTCCGGCTCTGATAGAAAAGGAGCTGTTTCGGGTTCGCGTCTCCGGGGTTCCACACAATGTTTTCGCGTCCCGCCGACTTTACTTTTGCCATTGAAAAACTCCCAAAAAGCAAAAAAGAGCCATAGCCCAGAGAAAAAACGATTCTCTGAGTTATGGCTCTTCGGCCTGTTCCGGCGCGCGGGCTCAACCGGCCTCACAAGGCGCGCTCATATTCGTTTTGGTTGCAGAAGCCGGATTTGAACCGACATTTCCGGGGCATGAACCCAGCGAGCTAGCCGTTACTCCATTCTGCAATATCTTGAACGTGGCCGCCGGTGAGCAGTGGCGGCGCGGATTTGCTCTGTTTCCGCAAACAGCTTTTTCGGTGGGGCCAGTTTGTATACCGCCCTCCCCTCGCGGGGCGGTGCTCTCTGTCACGTTTTTCACCCAACCGGAATTGCACCGGGGCGGAGCGGCTTTGCCAGTCCTCCGAGCCGTGGTCTTTTACGGGCGTAGCTTATATACTCTAGAAAGGAGCTGCACTTACTGTGCAGTGGCGGAGAACGCAGCGCTCGAAGCTGACGCCCCTTGCGGGCGCGGCATGTTTAGCAGACAGCCCCCGGAACCCCCCGGGTTCATTCTCCACATGTGTTTTTTCACTCGTATTTTGTGCCCAGAGATTTCGCCAGTGGGCATGTCTCCCATTTGCCGCAGCATAAGCGCCTCTTGTACGCCTCCGCCGCGGCCACGCTGCCGAACGCGTTCTTCACCGGGCTCTCGTCAACAATGCCCTCGCAGTATATGGCGTTCTTGTCCTCACCCTTGTAGAACGGGCACGCCGCCTCATAGCTCACGTAATGTCTCCCCATTCGCTCAGCCTCCCGCAGCTTCGCCCGCCGCCGGTATCTCCAGCATGACCGGCATGTGACAATACTTGCTCCCGCACCACACTTCTATTCCGTGCGCATATGCTCCATAGTACGCGTCTCCCAAACGCGCCCCGCAGTTGGGGCAGCGCAGTCGTCCATCTTTTACCAAAGCCGTCGCCGGGGCTTTATTATTTTTTCTGTTCATGTTTTGAAACAGCGCCCCCTTGTTTTTCTCCTACCCCCCCCTATTCTCTTGAGAGGGTTGGGAATATGTGTCGAATGTAATATATACTAGTATGCAAGACGCCCCCTGTTTTTCCGGGTGGGGTGGGCGTTGATTCTCGGACCCGGAACGCCTCACAGCCTACAAGCACCACGCACCCCGCGGCGGGGGATTATTGCCCGCGCCCAGCCGTGAGCGGCGCTCATGATTGCGTATTGTATAATTCTTTGTGTCCCTTCGCGAAAACTATACATTCATTGCGTTTTGTCTAGTCTCTTGTGCCGATTTGTCTTGAAATAACTTCGCATAATAATAACTATACGAAGTTGACGGGACAAATGTTGCGTATGCAACAAGTTTCATTATCCGCGCATGGTAATATAACAGAATTTTTCAGAATGTCAAGGGGTCAAATGTTTTTCTTCTCTTCGCCGCAGGGCGAACACTTCCCGCGCGCGCGATCTCCCCGCGGGATTTATATATCTTTCCCTTGTCTGCCTCGGTTCCCTGTTGATATAATCTAATCTATCGCGCTTAACACGTATACAACACATATATATCATGATATACAAGCAAGCATAAATTATAATTATTTCTATTCATTATTTTCTATCTCAGTATTTATAAATTATATATTCTCTCACGTATATTATTAAAT
>ERZ1026780.301-NODE-301-length-41074-cov-9.433043_pt1 | contig 41074 bp, 36 predicted proteins | sample MGYA00380126_ERZ1026780 | MGnify/ENA primary metagenome ERZ1026780 (study PRJEB33269, sample SAMEA4719762) | human gut metagenome | biome: human-associated habitat; feature: organic feature; material: feces | place: Cameroon | collected 2013-10 ... | reverse complement strand
GCTCGGAGATGTGTATAAGAGACAGAATAAAAGATTGATAAAAAAGGAGAAACGATATGCGCTTCACCATTAATAAAAACAAATTTCTTAAGGCTCTCCTTCTAGCCAGTCACGGTATCGGAGCGAAAAGCCCAATACCTCAATTGATGTGTTTTAAAATCGAAATGACGCAAGACCAACTCGAGATTACCTCTTCGAACGACGACCTTGCCGTCTTCACAAGAGTCTTAGTCAAAGAAAACGACAAAGAGAACATAAGAAACTACGCCTTAGGCACCGTTTTAGTCAATGCGCATATTCTTACCGAAATTGTCCGAAAACTCGGTGGATCTGAGCTTTCTTTTGAAGTTATCGATGAAAGAATGGCCAAAATCGATGATGGAAATGGCACTTACAAACTCGTTTGCATGCCAGCTGACGAATACCCCGACATCGATATGGAGCGCATTGGCACGCCCCTTACGGTTACGAGCACCGATTTAGCGAAGCTTGTCGATATGACGGCCTTTGCCGCCCTCGATAAAGAGACGCGCCGTGTTTTGATGTCCATTAACCTTAAAGCGGAAGCGGGGTCTCTTGTGGCGACTGCCACCGACAGTGCACGCCTTTCGAGAAAGAGCATTGTTATCGATCCTTCCGCTCGCTTTTCCGTCAATATCCCCGCTAAAACCCTCGTGGATGTGGTGAAGATGTTTGAAAACAACTACGAAGTCGAACTCTCCGCTGGCGCCAAAAGAGCCGTTATGAGTTTTGGCGATACGGTTGTCTCTTGCCGCGTGATCGACGAAAACTACCCGGTTTCAAGCTCCATCATTCCACAAATATTCAACGCTTCTTTGGAAGTCAACAGCGCGGAGCTTCTTACTGCCATCGATCGCGTGAGCACTCTTTCGAGCGATCGCGCCGCCGTCGTTAAGCTTTCAATGTCCGCTGAAGACATAGAGCTTTCCTCCTCGAGCGATCAAAACGGAACCGGTACCGAAAGGCTTGGGGCCGTCAATTACGAAGGAGAACGCCTTGAAATCGCTTTTAACGCCATGTTCGTTACCCAGGCGGTGCGCGCCCTTGGCTCAGAAGACGTCATTCTTAAATTTATCGGCGAAATGAAGCCTTTCGTCATCGAGAATCCCAAAGACGATACCGTTATTGAACTTATCACCCCAATGCGGACAAGATAAGGCGAAATTCACCATTCGAAAAGGAACGAAACACGTTCCTTTTTTTATGTATATATAGTAAACTATATATCGAGGTTGAAAGATGTCCAATAAAGCGAAGCAAATCGCCATACGAGGCGAGTACATTACCCTTGGGCAATTTTTGAAGTTCGTGGGTATTGTCTCTCTTGGATCGGATGAGAAGAGGTATCTTGCAGGGAACAGCGTTCTCGTGAATGGGGAGAACGAAAATAGACGCGGCAAGAAACTTCGTCCCGGCGATAACATCTCTTTGAGCGAAGGGGAATTCGAAATCGTTTCAGGGCGATGATTCTTCAAAGGCTTGAACTACGGAATTTTCGTTCCTACGATCACCTCGTTCTTGAACCGTCGAGCGGGCTAAACGTCATCGAAGGGCGAAACGGCTCCGGAAAGACGAATTTGGCGGAAGCCATCTATTGCCTCTCGATGGCGAGAAGCTGGCGAACGTACAACCCTGCTCCACTCGTGAAGGAAGGATCTGCTTATGCGAAAATCACCGCCGACCTCGTTTATGGGTCGCTTCGGAAACGAGTAGAGCTCCTCTTCTCGAGAACGGAAAGAAGGGTTCTTGTGAACGAGAAGCCCACCAAAAAGCTTAGCGAGCTCTCTTCGCTCACCAGCATCTCTCTTTTCTCCCCGAAAGACGTCTCCATCTTCCAAGGTGGTCCGAGCGATAGAAGAAACTTTCTTGACGTGAGCATTTCTTCCAAAGAACCTCGCTACCTCGATTCGGTATCTCGCTATTCACGTTTGCTTTCCGAAAGAAATGCGCTGCTCAAAGAAAATGAGCCGAACGAGACCCAACTTGATGCGTTATCGGAGCTTATGGCTTCGGAATGCGTCCAAATCATCGCTTCCCGAAGGAGATTCGTCGATGAGCTAAACAAAAGGCTTACCTACCTCGGAAACGCTCTCTATGGCGTTTCCAGGGCCCTTAAGATCGTTTATAGGCCCTTTGTTTCCGGAGCGGATATCAAAAACGGCGCTTTATCCGCCTTCATCAAAGCCAAAGGGAGCGACATCCTCCATAAAGTCACATCCGTTGGCATTCACCGAGAGGATTTCCTGACCCTACTTGAAGACAAAGACATCGGCGTTTATGGAAGCCAAGGCGAAAACAGAATCGCCGCCATCGCCTTAAAAATCGCACCATCCCTTATCGGCACCGACAAAAAGCCGACCATCACCATTCTCGATGACGTCTATAGCGAGCTTGACGAGGAAAAAGAAAAGAACCTCTCAAAGGTGCTAAAGACCATCGGACAAACCTTCGTTACGACCACAAACACCATCGTTACCGGGGCTTCTTACATCGAAGTCCTTAACCATAACGCCACAAGGAGGAATTAACATCTATGGAAGACGAAAAGAAAGAGGGGATTATCGCTTCTGGCGAAAGCGCAAACCAAACTTCTCAAAGCGAAGAAGACAAATTCCAATACAAAATGGAAGATGTCACCAACGAAAAAGCCATTGAAAAAGCGGATGCAAAATATACCGCTGATAACATTCAAGTTCTCGAAGGGCTCGAAGCGGTCCGCAAAAGACCGGGCATGTACATCGCAACAACCGCTGCTGCTGGCCTTCATCACCTTGTTTGGGAAATCGTCGATAACGCGATTGACGAAGCTTTGGCGGGATATTGCTCCCATATCGAAGTGACAATCGAAAAGGATAACTCCATCACCGTTAAAGACGACGGGCGCGGCATTCCCGTCGATATCGTCGCCAAGAGCGGTCTTTCCGGCGTCGAAACGGCTTATACCATCCTTCATGCCGGCGGCAAATTCGGTGAAGGCGGAGGCTATAAGGTTTCTGGTGGTCTTCATGGTGTTGGTGCTTCCGTTGTTAACGCTTTATCGACGCTCTGCGAAGTTACCGTTCATAAGGACGGTGGCATCTATTACGTCAAATTCGTGAACGGCGGAAAGATTGTCGAACACCTTAAGAGGATTGGCGATTGCTCTGACCATGGCACGACCGTTCACTTCTTACCGGATCCGGAGATTTTTACGGAAACCACCGTTTATAACTACGAGACCATTAAGAACCACCTTCGTCAAATGGCCTTCCTTAATGGCGGCGTTCGCATCTCCCTTACCGACATGCGTCCAGAGACGCCTGTTAACGACGTTTTCCAATATGATGGCGGTATCAAAGAGTATGTCGCCTTCATCAACCAGGGGAAAATTGCTATCAATAACGATGTTATCTACTGCCAAGGGGCGGAAGAGGTTACTCTTCTCGACGGCACCAAGGAACGTATTTATGCCGAAGTCGCTTGCCAATGGACGGACTATTACAACAGCGACGGTGTCTATTCTTTCTGCAATAACATTAGCACCAAAGAAGGCGGCACTCATGTCGAAGGGTTTAACCTCGCTCTCAACAGAACAATTAACGATTATGCGAGAAAATTTAAAATCCTCGATGAAAAGGATTCCAATCTCACGACTGACGATTGCCGCGAAGGCTTAACATGCGTCATTAGCGTCAAACACCCGAATCCCCAATACGAAGGTCAGACCAAAACAAAACTCGGAAATAGCGAAGTTCGTAAGATTGTTTCGACAATCGTCGGACAACAGCTCTCTCAATACCTTTTGGAGCACCCCGATCAAGCTAAAGCCATCGTCAAAAAGGCGCAACTTGCCGCAAGCGGACGCATGGCTGCCCAAAAAGCGAGAGAAGCAACGAGAAAGACCGCTTTAGGAATCACCACCCTTCCTGGCAAATTGGCCGATTGCCAAAGTAGAGTTCCAGAGGAGTGCGAACTTTATATCGTCGAGGGTAATTCCGCCGGCGGCAGCGCCAAAAACGGTCGCGACCGCAAGATTCAAGCCATCCTTCCTTTGAGGGGCAAGATCCTTAACGTCGAAAAAGCCAACGAAGAGCGCATCTTCAAGAATGCCGAAATCGGCAACATGATTACGGCGATCGGTGCCGGCATCCGTGAGAATTTTGATGTCTCGAAGATTCGCTACCACAAGATTGTCATTATGACCGATGCTGATGTTGACGGCGATCACATCCGCATTCTTTTACTCACTTTCTTCTATCGCTTCATGAAACCACTTCTTGATGGCGGCTACGTCTATATCGCCCAACCTCCTCTTTACAAGATCGAATATAAGGGACGTCCTTATTACGCTTATAACGACGATCAATTGGAAGCCCTTAAGAAAGCTCTTCAATTGAAGCCCGGCTACCCCTTCCAACGTTATAAAGGTCTTGGCGAAATGGATGCTCAACAACTTTGGGAAACAACCATGGATCCTTCCGTCCGAAAGATGATTCGCATCACCGTCGATGATGCTGCTTTAGCGGACAAAGCCTTTACCGAACTCATGGGCGATGATGTTGAGCCTCGCCGCGATTTCATTTCGAAAAACGCAAAATTTGTGCAAAACCTCGACATTTAATGACGACAAAGGAGTTTCAACATGGATAACGAAGAAAAGAAAGAACAAGCTGAAGCCGTTTCGAATGACGGCGGAAGCGAAGAAGTTACCGCCGGTATTGTGGCGGGACTTATTGATAGAGAGATCACAGAAGAAGTCCAAACGGCCTTTCTTAGCTACTCGATGTCGGTCATCGAAAGCCGTGCCATTCCAGATGTTCGCGATGGCTTAAAACCGGTTCAAAGACGCATTGTCTACGGTATGAACGAAACCGGGATGCAACCTGGCAAACCTTATAAGAAATGTGCTCGTATCGTTGGCGACGTCATGGGTAAATACCATCCTCATGGCGACAGCGCGATTTATCTCACCCTTGTCCGTATGGCACAACCTTTCGCCATGCGTTACACCCTTGTGGATGGGCATGGTAACTTCGGCAGTATCGACGGCGACGAACCAGCCGCTATGCGTTATACCGAAGCGAGAATGAACAAGCTGGCTATGGAAATGGTCCGCGACCTCGAGAAGGATACCGTTGATTTCGTCGATAACTACGATGGTACCGAAAGAGAACCAAGTGTTCTTCCATCCCGTTTCCCGAACCTTTTGGTCAATGGTAGCGAAGGCATTGCCGTTGGTATGGCGACCAATATGCCAACCCATAACCTTACCGAAGCTATTAACGCCACCATCGCGATGGCCAAAAACCCAGAGCTTACTCCGCTTGAGCTCATGCAAAATTACATCTCCGGCCCTGATTTCCCTACCGGTGGCGTGATTCTTGGCCGCCAAGGGATTATCGATTATTTCACAACCGGTACTGGCTCCATCACCATTCGCTCGAAATATCATATCGAAGAAAATAACTCGGGCAAGGCGAGTATCGTCATTACTGAAACCCCATACCAAGTCAACAAAGCCGCCATGGTCCAAAGCATGGCGGAACTTGTTCGCGACAAAGTGGTCGATGGCATTACCGATATTCGCGACGAATCGAGCAAAGAAGGCATCCGCGTTGTTATCGAAGTTCGTCGTGATGCTATCCCTGAGGTCGTTGCCAACAATCTTTTGAAGCACACCCAAATGCAAATTAGCTATGGTGTTATCAACCTTTGCTTGGTTCATGGCGAACCAAAAACCCTTCCGATTACGGGGATAATTCAAAATTACATCGATTTCCAACTTGAAGTTTTGACCCGTCGCACCAAATTCTTGCTTAACCGTGATACCGACCGCGACCACATTGTCCAAGGTCTTATCCTCGCCCACGACAACATCGACGAGGTCATTCATATTATCCGCGGCAGTAAGACCGATGAAGAGTCAATTCAAAAGTTAAATGAGAGATTCGGTCTTTCGAAGCCGCAATGCGACGCTATCTTGGCGATGACCCTCCGCCGTCTTGAAGGGCTTGAACAAGATAAGCTTCAAGCCGAGCACGCCGAACTCACCAAGAACATCGAACGTTACCGTTTCTTGCTTAGCGACAAGAAGAACATCATTGATTTGATGATCGAAGAGCTTACCGCGATTCGCGACAAATATGGCGATGCAAGACTTACCGAAATCTCGAACGAAGCCGCTGACATCGATAACGAAGACCTCTTACCGGAAGAGGATATCATCGTCGTCTTAACGAAGAATGGCTATCTCAAGAGAATGAATGATCAAACTTTCCGCACGCAAAACCGCGGGGGAAGGGGGGTTAAAGGCATTAGCACGACCGGTGGCGATATCGTCTCGATCATGCTTCACACCAAGACCCACACCGACATCCTCTTCTTTAGCTCCTATGGCTTCGTCTATCGTATGCGTGGCTATATGATTCCGGATGGCGCCAGAGATTCAAAAGGCATGCCCGCTATCAACCTTCTTAATCTCGAACAAGACGAAAGAATCGTCGCTATCGTTCCTTGTGACGATTATGACGAAAATGATTTCTTGTTCTTCGCGACCGTTAATGGCGTTGTGAAGAGAACCGCTTTAAGTGAATTCGCTTCTATCCATTCAAACGGTAAGCGTGCCTTAACCTTAAGAGAGGGCGATGAACTCTTGGGTGTTAAGAGAACGAACGGGAAATGCGTTGTCGGCCTCGCTTCTAGCAATGGCAAAGTTTGCTCCTTTAATGAAGACGAAGTGCGAGCCATGGGAAGAAGCGCCGCTGGTGTAACTGGCATGAACCTCAAAGATGGATCGCATCTTGTCGATATTACGACTTCTTTGGATGGCAAGCTTATCTTGGTGTTAACCACTCTCGGTTATGGGAAGATGAGTTATGCTGCTGATACCGATATCGATAACGGCGATGGAACGACGAGCCATTACGACGGCTATCGTCTTACTTCGAGAGGCGCAAAAGGCGTTTATTCGCTCAAGATGAACGGCAAAAATGGTGAACTTGCCGCGATGAGAGGTGTCAATGGCGATGAAGATCTGATGGTTATTACCAACAAAGGCATTGTGATTCGCACCCCATTAAGCCAAATTCACGTTGCCGGAAGAAATACCGTCGGCGTGAAGATCATCGCTCTTGAACCCAAACAAAAAGTCGCTTCTTTGACGATCGTTCCACATCAAGATGAAACGGCAGAAGAAGAAACGATTGAAGAAGACGAAGTGAATCCTTCTTTAGTTGCGGATGGTGACGAAAACGCGACCCATAACCCAACTCCGGACGATGTTGAAACGTCCGATGAAGGGCACGAAATGCCTTCAAATCCAACACCAAACGATGTCGAGTAGGCGATGAAAGTCTTAATTTCTTTCCGTCCTGAAAAGAAAAACGTCCCTTTCGAGGCAACGAGGCTTCGAAAAAATATCAAAGGTGCGTTAGAACTTTCGGGTGTTAATTACGTTGAAAATCTTATAGTCTCGCCGGATATTGTGCACATTCTCTCGCCTCTTGAGCTCGATTTGGCTCAAGAGTGCGTAGAGGAAAACGTCCCTTATGTGGTAAGCGCCCTTTACTCCGAAGATGACGAAGACGGATCCTTCCTTTTAAACGAGCAAAAAGGATCGGTGGATTTGACCGCCAAAGCGAAAAAGGTTTTATCGCACGCAAAAGTCGTCTTAGTGCCGTCTCAATTCGCTCTTTACACCTTGCGTGCTTTAGGGGTTCAAAATCGAATCGAAGTGGTTGCACCTGGCGTGAATTTGGCGCGCTTTGAATCGCTTAATGCGATAGAATATGCCGCTTTTGCAAGATATTTTCGATTTTCGGTCGATTCTAAGTTTGTTTTAAGCGTGGGCCACTTTTTAGATGAAAACGTTTTCGAAGGGTTAAAAAAGCTTGCAAACTTCGTTCCAAACATCCGTTTCTTCTTTATCGATGTTGATTATCAAAAACACGAAAAGAAAATCAAAAAGATTCAAAAATCACTTCCGAAAAACGTTATCATCACTCCCTTGCTTGATGACGATTTATATCGGAGTGCATTGATGGGAGCCATTGCTTTCTTGGTCTTTGGCGGTCCCACCTCCTATAACGAATTGACCCTTTATGAAGTTTTTGCTTCTAAAACTCCAGTCGTTGTTGTGGATGGGAATATGGAAGATAGTTTGCTGAACCGAAAAACAGCCTATTTTGCGGGTGGATTAGAAAAAGCGGCCGAATATCTCGTTACCCTATCACCCAACGTCTCATCTTCGTTTATAATCGATGCGTACAAAAAAAGCGAGGAAGGTTCTTTGAAGAAAGTCGGAGAGAAACTCCTTGGTATCTACCGAAGTGTTCTCTCAAAGGAGGAAATATGATTGATTTAAAGAAAATTGAGAATGAGCCGGAGAAAGTAAGAGAGCTCTTAGCGCGTAAAGGCTGGGAATTCGATCCTGCACCCTTACTTGTCGATTTCAAAAAACGTCGCGAACTTCTTGCGGAAGTCGAAACCAATAAAGCGGAACAAAACCGTCTTTCGAAATCCGTCCCTCAAGTGAAAAAAGAGGGAGGCGATGTCAAAGCGATTTTTGCAAAAGTGAAAGAGCTTTCCGCGAGTGTTGCGGGCAAAGAGAAAGAACTTGAAGGAGTGAACAAAGACATTCAAGCTCGTGTTGAAGTTTTGCCAAACCTTCCAGACGAAGACTTAGCCGCCGGTGGAAAAGAGAATAACAAACCTTTCTATCACTTCGGAAAAGAGCCGACTTTTGATGGCTTTACTCCCAAAAATCACGTCGAACTTGCCGAATCCCTCGGTTTAATCGATTACAAACGCGCCGCCAAAATTAGTGGCACCGGAACTTGGATTTATACCGGCAAAGGCGCGCAGCTCGAATGGGCTCTTGTGAACTACTTTATCGCCAGCCATTTGGCGGATGGCTATACCTTCATTTTGCCACCCCACCTTCTTAACGAACAAAGCGGTTTCACCGCTGGCCAATTCCCGAAATTCCGTAACGATGTGTTCTGGCTTAATGGTGCCGAACCGGAGAAGTTCTTGCTTCCTACGGCAGAGACCGCTCTTGTGAACCTCCATCGTGACGAAGTTCTTTCCGTCCACGACCTTCCGAAAAAATACTTTGCCTACACCCCTTGCTATCGTAAAGAGGCGGGGAGTTATCGTACTGAAGAACGTGGCATGATCCGTGGCTACCAATTCAACAAAGTCGAGATGGTCCAATACACCACCGACGACGGAAGCGACCTTGCCTTTGAGGAACTCGTCAATAAAGCGAAGAAACTCGTTGAGGGATTAGGCCTTTGCTATCAAATCGATAAGCTTGCTGCTGGCGATTGCAGTGCTTCTATGGCCCGCACCTATGATATCGAAGTGTGGATTCCTTCCATGCACATCTATAAGGAAGTCTCTAGCGTCTCCAACGCCAGAGATTACCAAGCGCGCCGTGGCATGATCCGTTATAAGGACGAAGAAGGAAAAATGCATTTCTGCCATACCCTCAACGGTTCGGGTTTGGCGACATCGCGCGTCTTCCCTGCCGTCTTGGAGCAATTCCAACAAGCCGATGGCTCGGTCGTTATTCCTGAAGTCCTTCGTCCATTTATGGGCGGGCTTGAAGTCTTAAAACCTGTTAAGTAATTCTATCACCAACAAACAAAGCTCCACATTTTTGTGGAGTTTTTTGTTTTGGATTTGCAAGGATTTTTATTTTTTTGAAAATCCCTAAGAAGGCTCTCTTTAAAACGGAATGCGGTTTTCATATAATAACGGAGCCATCGCGAGGGGCGTCTTCCGAACCTGGTCAGGTCCGGAAGGAAGCAGCCATAAGGAAGAAGCCCTTGTGCGGTGGTTTTATTTTATGAACGAAATCGATTTCATGAATAGAGCCATTGTGCTTGCTAGGTGCGCCGAGAAAGAAGGCGAAGTGCCAGTTGGTGCGGTCGTCGTTTTTAATGGTCAAATCATTGGCGAAGGCTATAACCACCGTGAGAGGGATAAGGATATCTCTTCCCACGCCGAGATGGTCGCCTTAAAAGAAGCGGCCAAAGCAAAAGGCGATTGGCGACTTCGTGGTTGTACTCTTTTTGTTACCTTAGAACCTTGCCTTATGTGTAGCGGCGCCATCCTTCAAAGCCGCATCTCTTCTCTTTATTTCGGTGCAAGAGACGAGAAAGAAGGTGCCGTTTTGTCGCATTATTTCGTTTTCGATGAGCCTTATCATATGGAGAGGCCTTTGATTCATCCCGATTTTATGAAAGAGGAATGCGAAGCCCTTCTTAAACGCTTTTTTGAAAATCAAAGAATGAAATAGTGCTTTTAGAAGTGTTCTTCTAAAAAACGTAAAGGAGAGCGGCTTTTCTTGTGTTATATTACTTAAGCCCCATGCTTGAGCTAAGACACATCAAAAAAGATTACTACGTCGATAAGAAAGCCTACCCTGCGCTGAAAGACGTTTCGATTGCTTTCGAAGATGTTGGTTTTGTGGCTATTTTAGGACCGTCTGGATGTGGTAAAACAACTCTTTTGAATATCATCGGCGGCCTTGATCACTACACGAGCGGCGATTTGCTTGTTGATTCGAAATCCACCAAAGATTTTAAAGATTCCGAATGGGATGCTTACCGAAACGAGAAAGTCGGTTTTGTTTTCCAAAGCTATAACCTTATCCCTCACATGAACGTTCTCGATAATGTGGAGATGAGTTTGCTTTTGAACGGCGCTTCCAAAGGCGACCGGCAAAAGAAAGCACTTCTTGCTTTAGAGGCGGTCGGCTTAAAAGACATGGTGAAAAAGAAGCCCAACCAACTCTCGGGCGGCCAAATGCAACGCGTTGCTTTAGCGCGCGCTATCGTGAATAACCCCAAAATCATTTTAGCCGACGAACCGACGGGCGCTTTAGATTCCGCGACCTCTGTGCAAGTCATGAAAATTCTAAAAAGCCTCAGTGAAACTCGTCTGGTTATCATGGTTACCCACAATAGAGACTTGGCTTTTGAATACGCCGACAGAATTATCGAAGTGAAGGATGGCGAGATTGTTCACGACAGCCATCCTTTCTTGCCCGAAAAAGAAGAGGAAGGAACGGAGAAGCTTATTTCAAAAAAGACCTCGATGAGCTTTTGGACCGCCCTAAAGAGCTCTTTTAATAACATTCGGACGAAGAAAGTTCGGGTTATTTTAACGGCCGTTGCTTCCTCAATTGGCATTTTTGGGGTTGCGCTCGTTTTGGCCGTTTCGAATGGTTTTCAAAACTACGTTTCGAACGTTGAAGGATCTATCGCTTCTAGCGTTCCCATCACCATTCCTAAGATGACTTACACCTACCTTTCCAACAAAGAATCGAAACTTCCGGAAGAGTTCCCGAGCGACAACAACGTTAACGTCTACGATTCGAAAAAGACGACTTTCATTTCACACACTAACTATTACGATAATGACTATATCAAAAATGTTATTGATCCTTTGGTAACGGAAGGACTCGCTCGATCCGTGCTGGTGAATCGCAAAGGGCTCGAATTCAATCTTATTAAAAAAGTCCATAACGACAACACGGGCGCGGATACTTATAAATTCATCGATCAATACGCTTCGGCGGGTGGCGCATCGAATATCGTTTCGAGTGCAACCTCCCTACCAACCACCATCTTTCACGAGCTTTATGGCGAAGAAAAAGGGATCCTTTCCATGTATGACTGCATTTATGGAAAATACCCAAAATCTTCGGATGAACTTGTTCTTATCCTTGACCGATATAACCGTATCAATCTTTCAACCTTAAGGGCGCTTGGTATCCTTCCTGCGGACGAAGAGAATTACGAAACCAAAATTTCTTTTGAAGACGTTCTTAATAACAACGTCTATAAAGCCTATCTAAATTCAAAATTCTATGACAAAAATCAAGCGGATTGCGATTTAAGGGTTCGCGGATACGAAACAATCACCCCTCGTTACAAAAATGGGAAACTCACTCTTGAAGGCGATCCGAATGACGTGAAGACAATTCATCGCGTCGAAAGGGGCGACACCTCTTCTCTTGGTGCTCAAAAGATTTATGAGAACGACGCCAAGTACGAACCAAAGATTCTTAAAATCGTTGGTATCTTAAGGCCTTCTAAAGACAGTTACGTTCAATTGATGCCGACTTCCATCGGTTATCTTTCTTCTTTGACCCAAGAGTTTGTGGAAGATGTCGAAACGGATTGCGATTTTATCCACGAATCAAACGAAGAATCTTGGTATATCCCAACAGGCACCTCGAAGACGTCTTCTGGCCTTGTTTATAACGAAAGCGAAGATGGTAAAAAAGAAATCGAGAACGCTTTTAACTCAATTTTGAGCACCGTTAATTCCGGCAACCCTTTAAGCGTTAACTCCATATCTTCTCTTGCAAAAGCCCTTCGTTTTACCCGTTTCTATGTCCCCGAAAGCGAGAAAACAAAAAGCGTCTATACCATCTTGAATGTTACAGGTTACCTTAACGAAACCCGTAAGGCTGGGAAGGATTTTAGAGGCGATCTTGTAGGACGAATCGTGGACGCATTATCGAGCGAAGACGAAAGGAAAAAGAAAGAAGCCACCTTCGCTTTTCTCGAAAGAATTTTGGAACCTTCTTTCTATCGGAACGGGCATGAGAACGAAAGCTATAGCATGGATGGCGATACCTTTGATATGGATTTCAATATCGGCGACCTTATTGCTTATTTTCAATCCTATTCTCTTGTGACTTCGATTTTGATTTTCCCAACCGCATTAACGACAAAAGATGCCCTTATCAAAAAGCTTGATGCCTATAATGAAGGCAAAGAAGAGAGCAAGAAAATCTATTACTCGGATATTATGTCCACGTTCACCTCTTCTCTTTCTACCCTCATCGAAGTTCTTTCTACGGTCTTGGTGGTATTCGCTTCGATTTCTCTTGTCGTTTCAAGCATCATGACTTCCATCATTACTTATGTCTCCGTCATAGAACGTACGAAAGAAATCGGTATTTTGCGAGCGTGCGGCGCTCGAAAGACGGACGTTGGTCGGCTCTTTGAAGCGGAGTGTGTCATTGTCGGATTTGTTGCTGGCGTTCTTGGTGTCTTCTTTGCAGGAATCGCTTGTTTCCCCGTCGGCCAGATAATCGATCATCTTTATCCTGGCAACAACCTTTCAAGTATTGCTTCTCTTAATCCCCTTCACGCGGTGATTCTCGTCTTGGTATCTATTGTGCTCGCTTTCATATCGGGGCTTATCCCGGCGCGAATAGGAGCGAACAAAGATCCGGTCATCGCTTTAAGGACGGAATAATATGAGCAGGAAACAAGAGGAACTCGAGTCGAAAATCAAAAAAGCTAAGCGAATCTCACCCGATTTTGCTTTCGGCTTAACTGATGAACAAGTCGAAGAGAGAAAAAAAGAAGGACTTTCGAACAAAGTCCCAAAGAAAGTAACAAAGTCTTATTGGCGTATTTTGTTTGATAATGTTTTCACTTTCTTTAACCTCATTTATTTTGTTCTTGCCGTTCTTATGGCTTATGGTCAAACGCCTCTTTCCTCCTTCTTCTTTTTGGGTCCTGTTCTTGGGAACGTTTTAGTCGGTGTTATTACGGATATCCGAGCGAGATTGCTTGTGGATAAGCTTCGTCTTGTCACCGATCCTAAAGTAAACGTTGTTCGAAATGGAAAAGAGATTACCGTCGGAGTTAGAGAGCTTGTTCTTAGCGATGTTGTTGTGCTTCGCTCGGGCGAACAAGTTTCTGCTGATTCCATCGTTCTTAATGGTCGCTTGTATATGGACGAATCCTTAGTGACGGGGGAGTCGGTTAAGATTGAAAAGCGCGTTGGCGATACGGTCTTAAGTGGCACTTTTGTTCAATCTGGGAAAGCGTATGTTCGTGTAAGCAAGGTGGGCGTCGCCAATTACGCTGAAGGGCTACAAAATAACGCCAAGCGTTTCTCTCGCCCCAAAAGCGAGCTAAAGCGATGCTTTTTTGCGATATTTACGACGACTGGCACTATCGCGGTTCTTTTTGGTTTGACAGAACTTTTCGTATGGCTCATTCAACACAATTGGAATGTTTCTTACCAAGACTACCAAGCTTTTATTAGCGGTTTATCCGGATCTCTAGTGGCGATGATTCCGGCTGGCCTTTATCTATTGACCTCCTTAACCTTGGCGGTTGGCGTTTTATCGCTTGCTAAGAAACGGATGAACGTCCAAGAACTCTATTGCATCGAGATGTTGGCAAGAGTTGATACTGTTTGTTTTGACAAGACGGGAACGTTAACGGATGGGAAACTTGCGTTAGCGGATATCTTTGGTTATTCCGATTTTGATGATAAGACAATACGTTCCGCGTTAAGAAGCATCGTTGAGGCAACGGGGGATGACAACGGCACGGCATGCGCCATTAAGGATTCTTGTAAAGAAGACGTTTGGAAAGCGGAATCTTTTATACCTTTCGACTCCATCCGTAAATCAAGTGCCGCCTCTTTCGAAAAAGAAGGAACCTTTGTCTTAGGGGCGCCCTCTTTTATTGATGCTACACTCAATGACTACGCTCTCTTGAGGATCAAAGACCTCTCTTCAAAAGGGTATCGAGTTCTCGGGCTATATTGGAGCAAGAAAAAAATCGAAAAAGAAAATATCCCTGCAAAACTCCGATTGATTGCGCTTATTTCTCTAGTTGATCATATCAAACCAGACGCTAAAGCAAATATTGAATGGTTCACCAAAAACGATGTCGCTATCAAGATAATTAGCGGCGACAATCCTTCTACCGTCAGTGAAATTGCCTATCTTTGTGGCGTTCCAAACGCTCGGAAATGCATCTCGATGCAAGACGTTAAAGATGAAGATATCCCCGCTCTTGTTGAGGAATATGCCGTCTTTGGGCGAGTGAGTCCCGAGCAAAAATCGTTGCTTATATCCGCTTTGCAAGAAAAAGGACACAAGGTCGCTATGACGGGCGATGGTGTCAATGACATTTTGGCCCTTAAGAAAGCGGATTGTTCGATCGCCATGGCTAGCGGCTCGAGCGCCGCGCAAAATGCTTCTCACATCGTTTCTTTGGATAATGATTTCTCGAAGCTTCCGGATGTTGTTGCGGAAGGGCGCAGGGTTATTAACAACCTGCAAAGAACATCCGCTTTATTCTTGTCGAAGACTTTCTTTGCAATAACCGTAACAACGATATTCTTGATCTCTAGCCTTTGTGGCTCTATGTCCTATCCGTTTACCACCTCAAATATGATTCTTTGGGAGTTCTTCACGATTGGCATCGGTGGTTTCCTTTTAGCCCTTCAACCCTCTAAAGAAAGGCTTAAGGGCAAATTTATGCAGTTTATCTTTTTGCACGCCCTGCCTTCTGGCATCATGGAAACGGCTTCCGTTCTCATCATATTTGTCATTCATTGGTGTGCCCCTTCTTATTTAAGCGCTAGCGCTGCCACCGCTTTAGCGGTTATGGTTTTTAGCACTTTGAGCTATTTAACGATGTATGTCGTCTCTTCCCCAATGGATAAATATCGAAGGATTGTTTTCTTAGCCTTAGCGCTTTCTGGAGCCGCTTTCTTCTTGTTTGATAGCTTTGGGCCTCTTAAGCTCTGGGGGATTGATTATTCGGGCCTTGGCTGGATGAAAGGGCTACTAGCGGTTGGAGTCTATTTAATTTGTGGTGGGGCGTATCTTTTAGCAACCGCTCTTTTGAAAAAGAGAGAGAATAAAGCCGTGGCAGGAGAAAAATATGAAAATTAGAAAAGATATAGTCGAGGCGTTAGCAAAAGGACAACCGGTTGTCGCTTTAGAAAGCACCATTATTTCGCATGGTATGCCTTATCCGAAGAACGTTGAAACCGCTTTAAAGGTGGAGAAGACGATTCGCGATAACGGTGCTATCCCAGCCACCATGGGCATCATTGATGGCGAACCTATTGTTGGCATGAGCGAAGAAGAAATCGAGGCCTTTGGCAAAAAGAAAGGAATCGCTAAAGTCTCGAAGCGCGATCTACCGATTGTGATGGCCAAAAAAGAATGGGGCGCCACTACGGTTTCAGCGACGATTCTTATGGCCGAAAAAGCGGGAATCGAAGTTTTTGTTACGGGCGGCATTGGTGGCGTTCATAGGGGCGCTGAGAAAACGTTTGATGTATCTCGCGACCTTTATGAACTTGGTTCTGAAGACGTTACGGTTGTTTGTGCCGGTGCCAAAGCGATTCTGGATATTCCAAAGACCTTAGAGATCTTAGAGAGCCAAGGCGTGAGCGTTCTTTCCTATAAGAGCAAGAGCTTTGCGAACTTTTATTGCCAAGAGACGAACCATCCTGTAGACATGACTTTTGACACCCCGAAAGAGGCGGCCGAAGTCATTTACGCAAAAAGGACTTTCCCATTAAAAGGTGGCATCCTTATCTCGAATCCTTGCCCCAAAGAATACGCTATGTCGCACGAAGTGATCGATTCCATCGTCGATAAAGCGGTCAAAGAGGCCGAGGAAAAGGGAATAACGGGCAAAGACGTCACTCCATTCCTTTTAAAGAGAATTGTGGAACTCACGGGTGGCGACTCCTTAGAAACGAACATTGCTCTTGTCCTCAATAACGCCTCCCTCGGCGCGAAGATTGCTGTCGAATACGCCAAAATGCCTCAAAAATAAGTAAAGTAATGACTACTGAAGCGAAGTTCAAATACGCCCTTAAAGAAATGATGTTAACGATGCCCTTAGAGGACATCAACGTTACGGCCCTTTGCCAAAAATGTGGATGTCATAGGCAGACGTTTTATTATCACTTCCAAGACATCTACGATCTTTTGGCGGCGTATTTCTTAAACGAACAAGTGCCTGGACTTCAAAACGCCGAGGAACTTGATAAGGCTTTAGAGACTCTTGTGGACTACTCCAAAAAGAATTTCGTTTTCTTACAAAGCTCCTATAACAGCGCCGCTCACGACTTAGTCGATGATTTCTTTTATAACAAGCTTGTTAATAAGATCTTCACGATTCTAACCGCAAAAGATAATTATCGTCTTTCCACCAGTGGATATCGTTCGGTAGCACGCCGCTTTTCTAGACTTGTCGCAGATGAATTTGGCTATTACTTTAAGGATGCATCGCTTACGATGTCTCGTTTCGATAGAGGGATGAAAAAGTTTATTAAATCGTCCCTTTTGACGGTTTTTCCCGCTCTTATAAGTCTCTCTAAGGAGGAAAAGAAACGATGATGGATTTTGATTTTGTTAATCCAACTCGAATTGTCTTTGGAGAGAGGGAAGAAAAGGAAGTAGGCTCTCTTTTAGCGGGCTATGGCTATAAGAAAGCACTTCTTGTTTATGGTGGCGGTTCTATAAAAAGAATGGGTTTATATGATGTTGTTGTTCATAATCTTAAGGAAGCGAATATCGTTTTTTCAGAGCTCTCTGGCGTTAAAGCGAATCCCGATATTTCCTTTGTGGAAGAAGGTCTTTCGATGATTCGAAAAGACCCTATCGACGTCATTCTTGCTATTGGGGGCGGCAGTGTTATTGATGTCGCTAAAAGCATTGCGGTTTCTTATTTCTATGAGGGTGATCCGCTTGATTTTAATCGGCATCTCATTGCCCCTAAAAAGGCTCTTCCGGTTGCCGTCATATTAACAATCGCCAGCGCGGGAAGCGAATCGAGCGACTCTTGCGTCATTAGTTCTTATGAAAAGAATTTCAAAGGGGGATTTAATTCTCCTCTTGTTCGCCCTTTATTCGCAATTGAAGATCCTCTTCTTTTGAAGACGGTTCCGGTGCGTCAAAGAAATGCCGGAATCGTTGATATGATGATGCATAGTATGGAACGTTTCTTTGCTAAAAGTATTCCTTTTCAATTAGCGGACGATTGGGCTCTTTCGCTTATAAAAAACGTAAAATCCACTGCAAAAGCCCTCTTAAATGATCCTAACGATGTTGATTCGCTCTCTTCGCTTATGTTGGATTCGAGCTTGGCTCATGATGGGTTAACGGGTTTGGGGAAGAAACAATGCTTTGTTGTTCATCCTTTAGAACACGCGCTCTCTGGATATCGCCCCGACATCATCCATGGCGAAGGTATTGCGGTCTGCCATCTTGGTTGGGCCCACTATGTATATAAGGAAGACCTTCCAAAATTTTCACGTTTTGCCCGCTTTGTTTTTGATATCCAAGAGAATAATGACGAGAAAGCCGCTATAATGGGTATTGAAGCCATGGAGTCTTTTTATAAAGAACTCCAGGTTCCGTGCTCTTTAAGAGAACTCGGCCTTTCTCAAAAAGACATACCTTCTCTTGCGGATTTAGCTACTGGCAACGGAACACGTGTGATTGGCTGTTGCCCCCGATCACTAAACAAAGAGGATGTAGAAAAAATCTATAATCTTTGTCTCTAAGCAGGAGGAATGTTTATGAAGAAGAACGATTTAATGGGTTATTTGGTCTATGCCATCATGATTGGCATAGCGATTGGCGTTGGCCTAGGGGTTATTCGACCTCTTTTTACGGCTCATAACGCTATTTTACAAGGGAACTTAGGCATTGTGTTTGTTTTGCTTGCCGTTATTGGAGGCATTATCTTCACCGCTTTGATGTTGGAGCTTGGTCACCTTCTCGGCGCCAAGGTTGGAAAATACAAGGTTACTTCTTGGAACTGCCTTTTCTTCCAATTCAAGAAAGACGAAAAGGGAAAAACGAAATTTGCTTTTGCGAATTTCGACGGCATTACTGGAGAAACTAAATACGTTCCTCTCGATCCGAAAAAGAGCAACCCAAGACATATTATCTATATGCCGTTGGTGTTCTTCTTACTCGAAGTCGTCGTTTGCTCTGTGCTCATGGTTTTAGGAAACACTTTCGAAGGATCTTGGATTTGGTCGTTTGTCGTTGGCGTTGTCGTTTTGACGGTTGGCGGCATGATTTTCCTTTATGATATCTTCCCTGCCGCACTCGACGGAAAAAACGACGGCTACCTTATCCCCGTTCTTAATAACGAAACCAACGTCTACGCCTATAACGAGATGCTTATTGCGGAAGATATGATGTCGAGAGGACAAAAAGTTACTTCTACCCCCGTCTATCAAAACGTCACCGATTTTACTTCTCGTCTTAATGACGTAACTATTTATAACCGTCTTGCGGAAGGTGATTATAACGGCGCTTTAGAGATAAATGATTTGACCATCAAATCCAAGGAAACGGTCTCTCGTAGAATCTATAACAACGCGATTGCCCAACGTACCGCGATTGATCTTTACCGAAAGCCTTTGGATAAGGCGAAAGAAGAATATATCGCTCTTCCTTTAGAGGAAAAGAAGTACATTGAGTCTTTAGCGAGCGCTCCAGCCGTTCGAGCCTATATTCTTGTGAGCGGCCTTATTAACGATTCCCTCAATGAGACCAAAGGCGCTATGGATCAAGCAGATGCCGCCATTAAAGCGTCCGGTGAAGACAAACGGAAAGTCGAAGAAAGACTTATGAAGTTTGCGGTTAAGAAAGTTCTCGAAAAGCATCCAGACTGGGACTTCTCCGAATATAACATCACCAAGGATTCGTTGACGAAAAAGCAAGAGGAAAAAGAAGAGCCGAATGAAGAGTCTTCCGAATCCGAGAAAATAGAAAAAATAATCCACGATAAATAAAAGCAAAAGGCGCGTTTCGCGCCTTTTTTTAGTGCTTCCAGAAAGAACGATAAAGATTTGTTTTAAGAAGCTTTGAGAATGTTTTTGCTGGAAAGGATGATATGATTTCAGTCAAGCTTATGGCACTTAGATGTTCTTGGCGAACGTAATTCGATAACGTCGATAAGTTTCTTTCAATCTCTTGCGTTGAAGCAGACGCGATATAAGTCAAAAAAGAAACGAGGGATACATTGTATTTATCGATTGCTACGTATGGTTTTCGAAGAATGAAAGTTTCTCCGAATAAAGAAACCTTCTTTTTCCCACTTGTGGCAACATTCGTTACGATTTCTAAAGAGGTGTTTTTCCAAGAGATGGGCATGCCTCGTATTGTTCGGAGAAAGGCTTCTCTCGAAAAGAAGCCATAAACCTTCCCGTTTCTTTCTATATAACGGAGTCGAATGGCATCCATTGCAGTCGGGTTCTTTGCACCTTTAAAGAAATAGATGCCGTATGAATACCTTTCTATTTTTCCTTCGTGAACCCATGAAAGAACCTCTTTTTTGAGGGTTGGATCCACCATGTAATCTTTCAAGAAATCACCCATGAGAAAGAGAGTTCCGGGAGGATTTTTACCGCTCAATTTTGAGATGTTATCTTTCTTCATGTTTTAATTATAAAATAAACTAAAAAAAAGGTAAAAATATAAATTTCTTTTTTAAATCTCATGATTATATCGAGCAAAACAATTATCAAATTGTAGATCTATTCTGTTTACTAACTTTCTATTTTGGTTTTTAGGCATAGCCTTAATTGCTTTTCTTTTTTGTCACCATCTTCTGTTATTAATTTTTTTAGAAGCCGCTTCGATTATTTGCTTTTTAAAATCTTCTGGATTCGGATAGTCCTCTTTGTTTGCCTCAAAATCTGCCAATTTTTTTACGAGGTCGTCAAGTATATCCACATCTTCGTCAAAGCCAATTTGATAGAAATATCCCAATCCGGTTTTAACATATTCGTTTTCGTCTTTGCACAATACAGTTATTACACCATTTTCGAAGAGAGTGGTCACACAATTGACGATTAACTTACCTATGTTTGTTGAACACGTAATTGGCCTATATTCGCTCCCTCCGCAATAAAGATCGTCGATTGTCGTTTTGGTTGCGTCGGCTATCTTTTTTAGTGAGTGAAGGCCTATGCTTCGATTTCCGTTCTCGTAACTCGAAATCTGCGTAATAGAAATCCCGGTTAATTCGTGCAAATCGCGTTGCGTAAGGCCCGCCTTTTTCCTTGCCGCCCTTATTCTTTCCCCGACTATTTTGCTTTCTTTGCCATTTTTCATATGCTTCTCCCTTTTGAAAATAAAACTTATCTATTACGATAAAGTTTACTAATAAGATAATGCATATTCTTAAAAACGGGTAGTTTGTCGTTTGCCGTTTACTTATCTAGTTCCGATTTTTCAATGAGTTACTTTTTTCGTGTGGGTGGCAAAAGCACACCTTCAGAAAGGCGGTTAAACTGCATGACAAATTTTTATAAACCGGGCGGCGGCAATAAGCCTCAGCCATATGTGCCGGCAGGCTGTGGCGAAAAGAGCGGCGAGTATACCGATGCCCTTCCATCAAGCGAAAAGAGAATCGACAGCCAACCAACCGGAAGGAAAAATTGTTTCATAAAAAACATTCCTTTTAGGTTTAACTTCATGAATTCAAAATTGGTTCAAAGCGTCGCCGAAACGATCGTTGCTGGCCAAGGGGCCTCTATCCCAAGAAATGGACGGCCGAATTCCGTGGTCAAAAAAATAATCGGTGGTTACGTTGTGACGGAAAGGTATTACGATAATGCTGGGCGAGCATATTTGGACATAGATTATACTTGCCACAAAAGCATTGCGACTCATCCGTATGTACCTCATGTTCATCGTTGGAAACTTGATGATAATGGCGAACTGCATAGACAATCGTGGGAGAAATTTCAATGAAAGCAGAATGTATTGAATGTTTAATAGATTGTAACAGAGAGATTGAGTTCACCTATCTAGGGAAAGAATATTCAATCACCTATTACAACGACAAAAGAGAGAACTATATTTCCGTTTGTGAGGCTTTTAAAAAACCGATTGATGTGAAAAATGCGTCCGAGGTACTCAAGCTAAAAATCGGTTCCTTAACTTTGGAGCAAATCTTTGCGAAGCTTCCGGATTCCGCCTTCGACATTTATTAAGCGTTGGGTTTTGAGCCTTAAATTATATGGCGGTTTCAGACGATTAAGCCAAAAACCACCGAAAAAGCTTTTAAAGATAAGGCGGTTGGCGATCAAATGAGTCTTGGTCGGTTTTTCTTCCATCTTAAGAAGTCGGGAAAATATCGATGGGTCCGCCGTTTTTGGCTGTTCTTCTTTTCGATGGATTTTTTGTCGCGGCATGTAGCAAACTCGGGGAAGTTATAAACGGCACGGTGTTGCCAAAAATTGTCAACCACCTTAAAGTGTAAAGAACCGATTCTTACTACCTAATCCTTTTTTCTTTAACAAAAAAGCCGGCCATTCCGCCGACTTTAAACTAACGAGTTATCTAGATTTTACTTTCCGCCGACATTCATTGCTTTGATTAAGACATCTGGAACCGTAAATGAAGATGGGAGCAATTCTTTTTTATTATCGAGTTCTTTGACGTCTTGAAGCATCTTCAAAAGATTTCCGGATAGAGTGATGAGGTTAAGTGGCTCTTCTATCTTGCCATTACGGATCATAAACCCTTCAGCTTGGCAAGAGAAATCGCCGCTCCTTGGATTCATGCCCGTTCCCAAGCCGGCAATATCGGTGATATAAACGCCCTCTTTGACGTTTTTGATCATCTCATCAAAACTCTTTCTGCCGGGTTTTACATAAATGGAAGAATAGCCGATTCCCATCTTGGAACCGTTCATCGTTCCGTTTGCGGTTGTCTCAACGCTCATCTTTTTGGCGGTGGATCTATTGTGAAGATAAGTTTCCAAGACGCCCTTCTTGATTAAAGGCTTATTGAACTTGGCAACACCCTCGTCGTCGAAATAGGCATAGAAGACGTTTTTGGCAAGTGGCATTTCGAAAATATTCACTTTCGTTGACGCTATTTTTTGTCCAACTTTGCCTTCTACAAGACTCGAATGTTTTTGAACTTCTTCAGCGGATAATTGACCGATGAAGTATTCCAAAATGTCAGCGAAGACTTCCGCTTTAATGGCGGTTGGATATTTCTTGCTCTCACACTGGACGGCACCGAATTTCTTTAAAGCTTCTTCGGCTGTTTCTTTTACAAACTTCTCTTCATCGAACTTCTTCGGGTCGCATTCTAAGAAAAGATTATATCCGGTCTTTGTTTCCGACCCTTCCTTGGCAACGATTCCAGCGCCGATAAAGAAATAATTGCTTTTTTGCTTTAGCTTTAAGCCATAAGAGTTAAAAAGACTTGTTTCCGAATCGACTCTTTGAAAAGAGATACTCGAAACATCGGTGATTTTCTTATCAAAATTCAGAAGTTTTTGCTCTACGGATTTAAGAAGCTTAATAACGTCTTCCGATTCCCAAGCGTCGAGCTCCTTTGAGTAAAGGTTCTTCTTCTTATATTTTTCGCTTCCTTTAAAGAAGTCCAAGAAGTCTTTATTTTCGGAGATTGATGCGCTTTCTTTGATGCCATCGACCAAGAAATCGAAAGTGGTGTCGTCTAATTTTTCCGTTGTAGCGCCACCAAGCCTGCCGTTATAAATACCCATAACGGTGAGATATTGGGAATCGGCAACGAGGAAACGTTCTACTTCCTTGTGATAGATTTTAATGGATTGCTTGGTGCTTTTTGTGGTGAGTACTTGAACGGAAGAAATTCCTTTTTCTTTCGCGCAATCGATAAACTTTAAGATGTTCATTCAAGCTTTCCTCCTCGTCCGCCAACGGTGATTTCTTTGATTCGTATGGTGGGTTGTCCAACATTGACTGGCACCATTCCCGATGCCGATCCACACATGCCTTGGCCGAGATCGACATCGTTTCCGACGCGATCGATGTTCATTAGGACTTCCTTGCCAGAGCCAATAAGCGTGCATCCTTTTACCATCTCGCACACTTGGCCATCGCGGATGATATAGGCTTCGCTGGCGGAGAAGTTAAATTCGCCAGTGGTGGGCTCAACGCTGCCCCCACCGAAGTTGGTGACATAGATGCCAAGCCTCGTGTCTTTTATAATGTCCTCGGGCTTATCCTTTCCCGCGGCAATATAAGTGTTACTCATACGAGAAGTTGGCTCGTACCGATAGCTTTGTCTTCTGGAACAGCCATTCGCTTCCATGTTGAGGCGACGCCCGTTGAGTTTATCGACTAGGAAACCAACGCAGATGCCATCTCTGATGAGTTGGTTCTTTTGAGTAACGTGACCTTCGCTATCGATGTTATTGGAGCCCCATTCGTTTGGCATCGTGCCATCGTCGAACGCGCTCACGATTGGGCTAGCGATTTGTTTTCCGATTGAATCGCTAAAGACACTTAGTTTTTTAGCGGTTGCGGTGGCCTCAAGGCTGTGGCCACAAGCTTCGTGGAAAATAACGCCACCCCAGCCGTTAGCAATAACGACAGGATAACGGCCGCTTGGGCATTCTTTGGCAGATAACAAAGCGATTGCCTTCTCTCCAACCGTTTTTGCTAAGTCTTTCCAATCTAAGACGTCTTTGAAGTAATGCCAGCCAGCATAACGTCCTGGCGCTGCATAATAGGATTCGATTTGGCCTTTGTCGGAAGCGACCGCGGTCATCATAAGACGGCCTCTTTCTTCGAGGTTGTTATATTCTTTCCCAATTTCTCCTTCTGCTGAGAAGATTTGGATTTTACTGGTGTTTGTCACGAAGGAATCTACCACACGGACAAGTCTCTTGTCGACGTTCATGGTGATCGATGCGGCTTCTTTTAGAAGAACAATCTTGTCTTCTGCGCCGACATCATTGAGGTGGTCCGTTACTTTGTTTAAGACCTTAATCCTTTGCTTTTCTATGGATTTTACGGTGATAACTCTTTCGCCTTCAAAACCAGCGGCGAGTTTATGCGCTAAAGATAAAAGAGATTTAGCGCTGGTGTTAGAAGTGTATCCGTAAACGCTTTTAAGCCCTTTCAATATGCGAAGCCCAACGCCATAAGATTCCGTGCGGATAGAAGAATCGACTTTCGCGTTCTCTAGCCTTACGCTTTTGGCGATAGTGTCTTCGGCATAGATTTCGGCATAGTCGCCACCCGTTCTTAAGGCTTCATTAAGAACTTTTATTGCGAGTGTTTTTGAAATCATAAATGCTCCTTTCCGGTGAACTTAGCATAGCTAAGAGTCATTTTCACTATCTTAATTCGTGTTTTGCTCTTTTTGTTGAAGTTCATGAAAGAAAAAGCACAATTAAGCAAGCGAGGAGAAAACTATGCCAAAGCTCTTTTATCAAGGTCATTCTTCCTTTCGGATAACTACCGATGAAGGCGTCGTGATCTTTATCGATCCTTATGCGGGCGTTGGTTACCAAACCCCGGCGGATATAGTCTTAATCACTCACGAGCATTATGACCATAACGACATCGCCAAAGTGACGCTTACTCCCAGAACAATTGTCATTCGTGCGAAAGACGCTTTAACGAACGGTGTTTATCGTTCTTTCATTGAGAAAAACGTAAAAATCACTGCAGTTCCTTCTTATAATTCCCATCACTCCAAGGATGAATGCGTTGGATATCTCTTGTCTTTTGACGGGATTACCCTTTATCACGCTGGTGATACGGATCTCATTCCAGAGATGAATGGACTTCGGAAAGAAAAGATAGATTATGCGCTTCTGCCAATAGATGGCTACTATACGATGACTCCCGAAGCAGCCACCGAAGCGGCAAATCTTATCGCACCTAAGCATATGATCCCAATGCATATGAAGCCTGGGCTCTTATGGGATATGAAACAAGCCATGAAGGTTCATGCCCCTATGGCAATGCTCATGCGTCCAAACGATAATATAGATCTCAAGAAGGACTAAAAAATGGAAGCTTTAAAAATACTCAAAAGAATCGCCTTTTATCTCCTCTTCATCGTTGCTTCAACGCTCTTTTATCGCGAAATGATTTGTTTCTCTCTTTTTGCTTATAAGGAAGCGTGGGAGTCGTTCACGTTTGACTTGCTTGCAAAAGACGTTTTCTTGCCTCTTCTTTATTCCATTTTGTCTTTAGGAATCGCCTTGATTGCCCAATTCCTTTTAATCGGAAAGCCGAAAGAAGTAGAAACGACTATATATCCTTGGACTTTGATGGTTTATTTCGGCATTGGCGCTGTTGCGGCAATTATCATTTTGGCCATCGGTCTAAATAAGATTCCTCTAGAACCCGTCAATAAGAATCCGATTTTCCTTATCATACCAATCGTTATTGCTTTGCTTTTCACTTTGAGTGAGGTTTTGTGGGGATTTTTGTATTTTTTAAGAAAGAAAAAAGAAACAAGACGCGAAGAATTAGAGGCTGAAGCAAAAGAAAGAGAAAAAGAGAAAAGCGAAGCTCAAGTGTCTTTGACGAAAGACGAATGAGCCTACTTAAAACGGCAAGGTGGTGAGTCCTTGTCGTTTTTTGTTCTTTTATTGCTTTATAGGGAAGTGGGCATCCAAACTTTTTCGAAGCAAACCATCGTTCTTTTTAAGAAAAGGCAAGAGATAGATTGGGTAACACCAAATCTTATCGCCTTCGCTGGAAACGTTAGCTTCTCCAAACACAAATGCACATTGGATATCTGGAGTTGCTTTAAGCAGATGGTCTAAGGCTAGATGGTTATATCGAAGATCCGAGTTGGCCTTTCCTGATTTAATTTCTATTGGAAGCACACGACCGTTGTTTTCTACTAAAAAATCGACCTCGCCCATCTTTTTGGAATTGAAGTAATAAAGATAATCGCCAAACCCTGATGCGGAGAGAGCTTGAGCGGCTACGTTCTCGAAAGGCGCCCCATAGTGAAGCGAAACATCGCCCGTTAACCATCGGGAGCAAGAGACATCGTCCAGAAGAGAGGAAGCGAGCAAACCGGTATCGTTATAAAAAAGTTTCAAAACTTTTCTCTCTGATGAGAGCGACAAAGGAAGTCGAGCTTCTGTGACGTTATAGGTTGGGATGGCCACTCCGGATTTGACGAGCCAAAGGAACGCGTCTTCGATTGGCGTATTTCGAAACGCCTTTCGCTCGATGACGTGAGAAGACACGAAGCGTTTGTTTTTGCTGTTGAGCTCTGACGGAACAGCTTCATAAAGTTCTCGGATATGGAGTTTTTCTTGGCTTCCTTCGGTGTAGGTTGTGATATCTCGCTCGTAACGTTTAACGATTTGTCGCTGAGCAACTTGGACTTTTTGAAAATTGCCGGTCGTTAAATAAATGTTAACAGCTTCCGGCATTCCACCAACGAGCACATATTCGTGAAATAGCGAAAGAAAACGATCGTGCAGCGCATCGGGAATGGGGGTGTGTGCAATGAAGGAAGATCGCAATGAAGATATGGCCTCCTCTCCAACGCCTTTCGCCCATAGAAACTCTTCAAAATCTAAAGGGTGGAGTGTAACTTCATCCATGAATCCGACCGGGTCTAGCAAGACGTCATTGATGTAAATGCCTAACAAAGAACCAGAAAGGATGAAACGATATGTTTCTTTTTCGACGAGGGATTTCATCGCTGTGATGATGTCCGTAAAAGCGTGAGTATCCACCCCCTTTTTTCGCAAATCCTCTTTTCTTTTGTAGACGAGCTGAATTTCGTCGAAGAATACCAACGTTTCATTAGGAACAAGATTTGCCCCGTCATAAAGAGACAAGAGGGTGAGGATCATTTCTGAGTTTGTGAGTTTTGCAAAGGAATCAATCCATTCATTCTGCTCCGCGAAATTAAGATAGATAACATGTTTGTAATTGGCTTTGGCAAAACGCAGGGCTGTATGTGTTTTTCCTACTTGCCTAGCCCCATCTATTAGCAAGGCCTGCTTTCTGCTTTTTGACCACTCTGACAATGTAAAATCTAATTTTCTTTTTAATTCCATAATAATGCCTATTCTATCGAATGTATTTTAAACAGCATGGCAAAAACTTTCCATAAAAATAGCGGCAAATGGCAAAAACTTTTCTAGAAAAACGCGATTTTTGGCGAAAACTTTCTAAGTGGAATTTGGAATGCTTGTAGCCGTTTTATTCCGGCGACTAACGTTAAGAAAAGCGAAAGAGACTACCGATTATCCGGTCGTTTTATTGAACCCTTTTTTGGTGCATTGTCATTCGTTTCGTTCTAAAGAACAGGAGCAAAATTAAGTTGCTAATAGTTGAATCTTAATGTACGATTACACGCGTATCTCTCTTAGTTATGAATTTAACTAGGCGAAAGGAGTAAAGAAAATGAAGAAAGACATCCACCCAGAGTACCACAAGTGCACCGTTACCTGCATTAGCTGCGGCAACACCTTCGAGACCGGCTCGACCCTCAAAGAAATCAAGGTTGAAACTTGCTCGAATTGCCATCCTTTCTATACTGGCAAACAACGTACTGCTGCTAACGATGGCCGCATTGACCGCTTCAACAAGAAGCTTGCCAAAGCCCAAGCCAAGAAATAGGTTCTTAGATCAGCATCCTAACCTCCAAAAATGGAGGTTTTTCTTTTCGCTTGATCTTTCTATGGACCCCATCTTTTGGACAAAAAAAGAAATGAATGGTAACATAATTGAGTTCGTGTGAACGCAAATATATGGTTTATCGTTGATGCGTTTTTTGAAGCGGAAGGAGGCAAAGATGACACTCGAAAAGAAAGCAAAACTTTATCATCACATAAAGAATGTTAGCCTTGTGCTTTTGGGTTGCCTTATTTTGGCTCTTGCGGATGCCCTTTTCATTATGCCTTGTGACATCGTCAATGGCGGTATCGATTCTCTTGGCATCATTTTTAATTTCTTCTTTGGCGACAAACTCGGTTTCAACATCAGTGATATCTCTATCGCTGTTATTCAAATTATCCTTTGGCTTCTTGGCTTATTTTTGCTCGGCAAGAAGTTCTCTCTCTACACCCTTTTAGGAACGCTAGCTTTCCCGGCTTTCTATTCTATTTTCTTACGGATGGATCTTGCTGGGCTAATGAGAATTACCGACTTCTACTCAAGGCACACCGTGAATGGCCAATTGGACTTTTCCGTCATCTTAGTGGCGGGTCTATTTGGTGGCGTTTTAAGTGGCGCTGGCGTGGCTTTGACGTATCTTGGAAACGGTTCAACGGGTGGCATGGATATCGTGGCTTTCCTTATTGCCAAATATACGAAAATAAAACAGGATTTGGGTGGCCTTATCCTCGATACCACGATGATTCTTGTGGGCTTTGCTTGCTTGCAAAGCTGGGAACTCGCTTTATCGGGCATTATAAGTGCTATCACGGCTGCGTTTGCGATTCGCCTTATCTACGTCCAAAACGATAATCCTGTCATTATGGATATCATTAGCGATTACCCTGAACCCATCATGGATTTCATTCATGAGAAACTCGATCACGCAACCACTCTTTTCGAAATCGAGGGTGGCTATACGGGCGAAAAGAAAAAGTGCCTTCGCTCAGTCGTCTACGGAACCGAAGCCAAAGACGTGCGAGCGTTTGTTTCCTCGGTCGATAAGAACGCCTTTGTAACGACCTCTGTCGCCTCGAATATCAGCGGCGAAGGATTCGAGCCTTTAAGCGTTTCGCCTCGTTCTTTAAAGAGAGTTCTTCATAGCTATGGCATTAAGACCAAAGAAGAGCTCAAAAAAGAAAACGAAAAAAACAAAAACACACAGCAAAACCCAAATGAAAAGGAAGCAAAAAAGTAATTTCCTACTATTCTTTTACTTCGATAAATTCGGTGTGGGGCGCCAATGATTGATAATCGTTTGGCACTGGACCGTTTGTGATAATAACGGAAACGTCTTTGACGTCACAGGTATGAGCCAAGGATTTTTTGCTGAACTTTCCTGCGTCCACCAAAGCGATGGATTTAGAGGAGTTCTCAATCATGATTTTCTTCAAGCGGGCTTGTTCTTCGGTAAGTTCGCTAAAGCCGAAATCCTTATCGATACCTGAGGTGCTCATGATGCATAAGGAAGCATGATAACCCCGTAACATTTCTTCGGCGGCGCTTCCGAGCACACTATTGGTGGAAGCTTTGATTTTGCCACCGAGCAATATGACGTCGTGCTTGGTTTTAATGATAAGTTCGTTAGCAACGATGAGGCCGTTAGTGATGACCAAAAGATTCTTGAATTGTTGGAGCATCGTTACGAGCTGAAGGCAAGTGGAACTACTATCGAGGAAGATTGCGCTATTGGGTTCGATGAAGCGAATAGCCTCACGTGCGAGCGCTCTTTTTTCCTTTAAGTTTTGCTTTTCACGAAGGAAGAAAGAAGAGTCTTCGATGCTGCTATTGCTTTTTAATATGGCGCCACCAAAGGTTCGGGTGATAAGACCCTTTTGTTCCATTCTCGCTAAGTCTCTTCGGATGGTTGATTCAGAGGTATAGAGCTTGTTGGCCAAATCGTAGACGGTGCACGAGTTTTTAACCTTTAATATTTCTAAGATTTTTTCGGTTCTTTCTGCGTCTAGCATAGATGACTAATTATGATTAAATTTGCTCAAGTATGCAAGAATTGCGCAAAACGCTCAAAGGAACCTGCGTGAAATAATCAATCTCTTTTCTTTCTTTTTCATTTAAAAACGGCAAAACACCATCAAAACACCGCTATTTTTCTGAGAATGGCTCATCTGCGATTTGATTAAATTGAGTGTTCTAATTTGCTTGTCTTCCATCTTTTTGCCAACACACCCCTAGACGTATAGTCACTTTCCTTTTTTCCTAGCATAATAATGTAAACGAGGACTAACGTCCTAAATTCAAGGAGATAAGAAACATGCAGTTCAAATCCCGTCTTATCGGTGGATACCCTGTTATTGGCATCCGTCCGACGATCGATGGCAGAAGAGGACCCCTTAAAGTTCGCGAATCACTCGAAGAACAAACCATGGGGATGGCATTAAGCGCCAAAAAACTTTTAGAAGAGAACGTTCGTTATAGCGATGGCGAACCCGTCAAGGTTGTTATTGCGCCTTCGACGATTGGTCGTGTTCCTGAAAGTGCGGCCTGTGCCGAATATTTCAAGAAGGAAGGTGTCGACATCACCCTTACCGTGACACCATGCTGGTGCTATGGCGCTGAAACGATGGACATGGATCCAATGACCATTAAGGCCGTTTGGGGTTTTAATGGAACGGAACGTCCTGGCGCGGTTTACCTCGCTTCCGTTTTAGCGACTCACGCTCAAAAAGGCCTTCCTGCCTTTGGCATCTATGGACACGAAGTCCAAGACAAAGATGACATGAGCATCCCAGAAGACGTCAAAACGAAGATTCTCCGTTTCGCTCGCGCTGCGGTTGCGGCCGCCACACTCCGCGGCAAGAGCTATCTCCAAATTGGCTCGAGCTGCATGGGTATTGGTGGCTCCATCATCAACCACGACTTCATGGAAGAATACCTCGGCATGCGTGTCGAAAGCGTGGATGAAGTTGAAATCATCCGTCGCATGACACTTGGCATCTATGACCACAAAGAATATGAAAAAGCTCTTGCTTGGGTGAAGAAGAATTGCCACCCTGGGATCGATAAGAACCCCAAAGAACTTCAAAGAACCCCCGAACAAAAAGAAAAAGATTGGGAGTTCACGGTCAAGATGTGCTGCATCATCAAAGACCTCTATAATGGCAATAAGAACCTTCCAGAAGGATGTGAAGAAGAAGCCCTTGGCCATAATGCCATTGTTGGTGGTTTCCAAGGCCAACGCCAATGGACCGACTTCTATCCAAACTGCGACTTCCCAGAATCGATCTTAAATAGCTCCTTTGATTGGAGTGGAGCTCGCGAACCTTATACATTAGCGACCGAAAACGACACCCTTAATGGCATTGGTATGTTGTTCGAAAGACTTCTTAATGGTCGTGCGACGATTTTCGCTGATGTCCGCACGTATTGGTCTGGAAGCAGCGTGAAACGTGTTACTGGTTATGATATCGAGGGCCACGCTAAAGAAGCGGATGGCTTCCTCCACCTCATCAACAGCGGCGCTCAATGTATCGACGCATGTGGCGAAGTTACCGATGAAAAAGGCAACCACATCATGAAGCAATGGTGGGAAATGACCGATGAAGATATCCAAAAGTGCATGAACGCTACCACTTGGCCATATGCCGATCTTGGCTATTTCCGTGGTGGTGGCTATAGCTCCCGCTATCTCACCCGCGCCGAAATGCCAATGACGATGATTCGTTTAGACATCGTGAAAGGCCTTGGCCCAGTTCTCCAAATCGTCGAAGGTTATAGCGTCCATCTCCCAGACGAAGTAAGCGACAAGCTTTGGAAGAGAACCGACTACACTTGGCCATGCACTTGGTTTACGCCACGTCTTACTGGTAAAGGCGCTTTCACAAGCGCTTACGAAGTCATGAACCATTGGGGTGCCAACCATGGCGCTATCACCTATGGTCACATTGGTGCCGACTTATTGACGCTTGCTTCGATTCTCCGCATTCCTGTTGCGATGCATAACGTTCCGGATCAGGACGTTTACCGTCCAGCCTCTTGGGGGCTCTTCGGTTCCGACCTTGAAGGTCAAGACTTCCGCGCTTGCGAAGCCTATGGCCCGATGTATAAGAACGTCCGCAAATAGTTAGCTTTCGCCATCCCTCCAAAGAGCACTTCTCCTTTCAAACCTTTGGAGGGGTTTTCTTTTGCGCTTTTTCAAAACCCTTCCAAAGCTAAAAAGAATTGAGTTTTGCAATGATTTTGAAATATTTAAAGTAGTCACAACCTTTATTTATTCTTTTCTTTGCTTATTGCTCGTTTTTAGTTCAATTCGTCGAATAACCCCCAAAAGGAATTCGAAATGTGACATACTTTTTATGAAATAAGGAGGTTCTTTTGTGTTCCAAGAAGCAAAAAAGAAGTTTGAAAAATATGGCGTAAATGTCGACAAAGCGCTCGATACGCTCGCCAAAGCTCAAGTCTCCGTCCATTGCTGGCAAGGAGATGATGTCATCGGCTTACAAAATGGTGGCGCATTAACGGGTGGCATCCAAGCCACTGGTAACTATCCAGGCAGAGCTCGTAACTTTGAAGAGCTTAAAGGCGATATTGATTTCGCTTTCTCTTTGATGCCTGGCAAAAAGAGACTTAATTTGCACGCTATATATGGCGTGAGCGAAAAACCGGTCCCAATGGATCAAATCTCGATTAAGGAATTTGAACCGTGGATGGCTTGGGCGAAAGAAAAGGGTGTTGCGCTTGATTTTAACCCGACGTTCTTTAGCAACCCTATGGTGAAAGATGGTTTCACTCTCAGCTCGCCAGACGAAGAAGTTCGTACCTTCTGGGTAAGACATGGTAAAGCGTGCCGTAAAATCGCCAGCGAATTTGGAAAGCGCCAAGGCTCGCCCGCTCTTTGCGATATTTGGATTCCAGACGGTTTAAAAGACGTTCCGGCCGATCGCCTTGGGCCTCGCATGCGCTTAAAGAAGTCGCTTGATGAAATCTATTCCATCAAATACCCAGCCGAAGAGATTATGGACGCTGTTGAAAGCAAGGTTTTTGGAATTGGCTTAGAAAGCTATACGGTGGGTTCGAGCGAGTTCTATCAAAACTATGCCGCTTTAAATGGCATTTATTGCTTGATGGATAATGGTCACTATCACCCAACCGAAAATGTTGCGGATAAGATTCCTTCGCTTCTTTGCTTCTATCCGAAGATTGCCCTTCATATGACACGTCCTGTCCGTTGGGATAGCGACCACGTTGTTATCAAAGATGACACCATGCAAGATATCTGTAACGAAATCGTGCGCTGCAACGCTCTTGATAAAGTGGTCATGGGACTTGATTACTTCGATGCCTCTATTAATAGAATCGCCGCTTGGGTGATTGGACAAAGAAGCGTTGAAAAGTGCTTGCTCCAAGCTTTATTAACCCCATGGAACACCTTGAAAGAACTTCAAAATAAAGGTGATTTCACGCATCTTCTCGAACTTGAAGAACGCGTGAAGGACCTTCCTTTCTCCGAAGTGTGGTCTGAATACCTTCGTCGAGAAGGGCTCGAAGAAGAAATCATGCCGAAGATCGACGAATACGAAAAAACGGTTTTAAAGAAAAGAGGATAAAAAATGTACGCATTAGAAGCACCTTTCGTTAAGAGATTCATCAAACTTTGCACCGATGGCTATGCCAAAGGATGGCATGAAAGAAATGGTGGCAACCTTTCTTATCGCATGATCGATGAAGAAGTGGAACTTGTGAAAGAAAACTTTGACGAGAGCACCCCATGGATCAAAATCGGCGCCTCTGTTCCTACTCTTGCCAACATGTATTTCCTTGTGAAATGCACTGGCGCCTTCATGATGAATATGGAAAGCGACCCACTTCATTGCCTTGGCATCATTCATCTTGACGAAAAAGGCGAGAATTATCGTATTGTCTTTGGTATGCTCGATGGCCGTCGTCCAACTTCCGAACTTCCTTCCCACCTTATGAATTTAGCGGTGGTCATGAAGAGAACGAATGGCAAATATCGTGTCGTCTATCATTGCCACCCAGTCAATAGCATCGCTCTTTCCTTTGTTCTTCCTCTCGAAGACAAGGTTTGGAGCCATCGTTTCTGGGAAATGATGACGGAATGCCCAATTATCTTCCCAGCCGGTGTTGGCGTGACCAAATGGATGGTTCCTGGTGGCGAAGAAATCGCGAAAGCAACCTCCAAACTCATGGAAACTTATGACGTCGCGATTTGGGCACACCATGGCATCTTCGTGACTGGCGACTCCTTTGATAACACTTGGGGCTTAGCCGAAACTGTCGAAAAGAGTGCGGAAATTCTTGTTAAAGTTCTTTCGATGGGCGGCATCAAGCAAACCATTCCAGATGATGGTTTCCGTGCCTTACAAGAACCTTACCACGTCCACGTCAATCCAAAATTCTTAGACTAATTGCTTTGAAATTGAGAAAGCGCTTGCTCGTTGGAGCGGGCGTTTTCTTTTTATAACGCAAAAAGAAGGTGTTAGGTTATTCGTGTAAGTTTATAGAAAGACGATTAAAATGTTTTTGCATCAATTTTTGAGGTGACGATATGAGCAAAAAGTTCTACATTACGACGCCAATTTATTATCCAAGCGCTTCTCCTCATTTGGGACACGCTTATTGCACCACGATGTGTGATGTCATCGCTCGTGGGAAAAGGCTTCGTGGGTTTGATACCTATTTCTTGACGGGGCTTGATGAGCATGGCGAGAAAATCCAGGATAACGCCGAAGCCAAGGGCATGACTCCCCAAGCTTTTGTCGATGAAGTCGCCCAAAAGTTTTTGTCTTTATGGGACACCATGAAGATTTCGAATGACGGTTTTATTAGAACCACCGATCCGAAACATGTGGAAACCGTTGCTAAAATCTTCAGCAAGTTCTTAGAGAACGACGACGTCTATCTTGGCTCTTATAGTGGCTGGTATTGTGTCCACGAAGAGACTTTCTATACCGAGACTCAAGTGGGCGAAGAACATCTTTGCCCCGAGTGCCATCGTCCTGTCGAAAAGAAAGAAGAGGCGGCGTACTTTTTCCGTTGCAAAAAATATGTGAAAGAACTTTTGGAATTCTTTGATCAAAACCCCAAATTCATCACTCCTGAAAGTAGAAAGAACGAGATGGTGAATAACTTTATTAAGCCTGGCTTAAACGACTTATGTGTTACTAGAACTTCCTTTAACTGGGGGATTCCTGTTAAAGAAGCGCCCGGACACGTGATTTACGTTTGGCTTGACGCCCTTACGAACTACATCTCGGCACTAGGATATTTGCAAGAAGACGACAGCAAATTCCAAAAATATTGGCAAGATCCAGAAACGGAAATCGTGCATGTCATTGGCGCCGATATTACCCGTTTCCACACTATCTATTGGCCAATGTTCTTGGACGCTTTAAAGCTTCGTAAGCCAAATCGAATTTTCGTCCATGGACTTATGATGATGAAGGATGGCAAGATGAGTAAGAGCAAAGGAAACGTCATTCCGGTGCCACCTCTTGTCGAACATTTTGGTGTCGATGCCGTTCGTTATTACTTGGCTCGAGAAATCACCTTTGGCCAAAATGGCGAATTCACCCCAGAACAATTCGTCGAACGTCTGAATATGGATTTAGCCAATAACTTTGGCAATCTTTTGAATCGTACGATGGGCATGATCGGCAAATATTTCGATGGCGTTATTCCTACTTATGATGGTGATAAGAACGATCTTGATAAGAACCTCACAGAGCTTGCTAAGAAAACGGTCGCCCTTTATGAAACACTTAATGACGATCTTAAAGTGACTGAAGCCTACGCTAGCGTTATGGACCTTGTTGATGCGGCGAATAAGTACATTCAAGCGAGTGAACCTTGGAACATGGCCAAAGACGAAAGCAAGAAGGAAGAGTTGGCCTCTTGCATGTCCCATCTAGCGAATGTCTTGTTCTTAACGGGAACCCTTTTGTCTCCAATCCTTGTGACCAAAACAGAATCTTTATTCAATCAATTGAACGTTCCTAATGAACTTCGAAACTACGAATCTGCGGTTGCTTTCGGAAAACTAGGTGGCGTTCAAATTCAAAAAGCCGTTCCTTTATTCCCACGTCTAGACGCCGCCAAAGAAGTTGAATTTATCAAAGAACTAATGGCCGCTCCCAAAGAGAAAGCGGCCGCCTAACCCTTAGCAAAGAGAGAGCAACAATGGGCAAAAAAGAAAGATTCTTCGGACTCCATTTCGATTATCACGCGAATAAAGAAACGAAAAACATCGGGAAGAATTTTGATCCAGCCATTCTTCGCGACATCGTCGAGAAAGTAAAACCGGATTTCATTCAGTGCGATACCAAAGGACATCCAGGACTCACTTCCTATAAAACGGAAGTTGGCTATTCTGCTCCAGGTATCGTGAAGGATCTTTTAAAAGAGTGGCGCGAAGTCACGTCTCTTTATAACATCCCCCTTTATTCTCATTACTCTGGCATTTGGGATATGAAAGCGGCCTCCACTCATCCAGAATGGGCTATCGCAAATAGCAAAGGCGAGACGACTGATCGCATGTCGCCTTTTGGCGATTATGAGAAAAATCTCATGATTCCAGAATTCCAAGAACTCATCGAAAAATATCATATGGATGGAGCTTGGGTGGATGGAGAGTGTTGGGCTCTTTTGCCTGATTATTCCGAAAAGGCAACCTCTCTTTATAAATCGAAATATCATAAAACCCCTGCAAAACCCGGTGATAAGGACTATAAAGATTATCTTAAATTCAATCGCGAAGGGTTTTTGACTTATGTGAAAACCTATATCGATGCCGCACATAAAATGAATCCGGACTTCATGATTACAAGCAACTGGATGAATACGGCTTGGGTTCCCGATGATATTTCCTTTACGGATTACATCTCTGGTGATTTATCGCCAACCAACAGCGTGGACTCCGCTCGTTTCGATGGCCGTATTATGGCGATGGCAGGACGCATGTGGGACATCATGAGTTGGGGTATTAATTTCCCAGTTCATCATGTCAAAGGTGTTATTCAACTCGAACAAGAAGCCGCCTGCGTGCTTTCGCTTGGCGGCGGTTTCCAAATCTATAACCTTCAAGATCCAACTAACGTTTGCTTGAATCCTGGCTCCATTGATAGCTGGGCGGAGGTTTCGAAGTTCTGCCATGACCGAAAAGAATATTGCTATGGTGGCGATTTCATTCCAGATATGGGGATTCTCTATTCGGTGGACTCTTGCTACGACGCAATCGAGGTTCCTTACTTTAGAGACTCTAGCTACAACAAGGAACTTTATGGCACGATGCTTGGCCTTTTAGACCAAGGAACGTCTTTAAATGTCGTTTCTGAACAAAAACTTACTTATGAGATCTTAAAGAAGTATCCGCGTTTCGCAGTGAGTGATTGCACCACTCTTTCAAAGAAAGTGATGGATATGCTTTTAAAGTACGCAAGAGAGGGTGGAGAACTTCTTTTAATGGGTGCCCATACGACTCGACTTTTTGCTGATTCTCTTAAACTCAAGGTTTCCTATAAAAAAGAGAAACATCCAATTTGCTTTATCGGAGACGAAAGGGTTTCTTTGGAAGTTCGTAACGATTTCACTCTCATTGAAGAAGGAGAACTTAGTGAGATTGCCTATCTTTATCCCGCCGATGTGGCAGGGGATGTCGAATGTACCAATCCTCCTCCAACCATTCTTCGTGGCGAAGTCCGTTATCCTGGTTTAGCAAGCTTGGCTTATGGCAAAGGGAAGATTCTTTTAGTGCCGCTTAACGTTGGCCTTTCTTATCTTACCGAGAAGACGTATGAGCTTGAGAATTTCTTTTCTGGTGTTTGTCTCTCTTTCTCGGAACGAACGATTACGCATAACCATCATGGCGAACTCGAGGTCGTTTATCGAAAAAAGGACGGCAAAACCTACTTGCATTTGATCAATCTCCTTGGGCCGCACCGCGTTCCAAGTGTTTCTTCTTTTGACCACATTCCTCCTTTGATGGACGTGAACGTCTCTATCAAAATGGATCAAGCTCCAAAGCATCTTTATTTTGAGCCTGGCCATGAAGAGATCGAATTCGTTTACGACAATGAATGTGGAAGGCTTCTCATTCATTTTGATGAGATTCCCCTTTACGATATCGTGGAATTGGAGTTTTAGAATTATTTCTATGGGTGAAAGGACGTTCTTTTAATGGAAAGCAATTACGTTCTTTTTGGCATCGATTTTCGTTCAAACGAAGAACAAAAAGAACTCATTCGCCTTATCAATGAAGATCCTGCCCGAAAGCCGGTTGTCTTTTGCAAAGGAGCGGCGGGTACGGGAAAGACTTTTGCCGCTTTAGCGGCTTCCCTTTCGCTTATTCGTGGAAAGGGTTCTAAGAAGAAATATAAGAATCTTTATTACGTTCGAGAGCCCGTTGAAATTGGTCATCGACTTGGCTACTTAAAAGGGACGGAAGAAGATAAGTATAGCCCTTATTTGGGCGGTCTTTTAGATAACTACAATCACCTTATGGAAAAGGCGAGGAAGAATGGGGAAGCCCCTCTTCCTCTCAAACGCCCGAAAAGGAAGTTTTGTGGCGATGACGAAGAACTTTTGCCACCTGTTTATCAACGTCTTCCTAACGACATCATTCCTTTGGCGCCTGAATTTTTAAGAGGACGCTCCTTCGAAGACTCTATTATCCTTGTCGATGAAGCCCAAAATATGGATATCGATGAAATCCAAACCTTGGTAACGCGAATTGGGCCTTTCACCAAAATCATCTTGTTAGGGTCTCCCAATCAAATCGATGTCTCAAACCAAACTGAAGAGCATAACGACTTCATGATTGCTTATAATCTCTTAAAAGATACTGGCCTAGTTGGCTATGTAGAACTTAAGAAGCCGATGCGGAGCTCTTTCGTACGAGAGTTCGATGAACGGTTTGTGGCTTATAAAAGAAGTTTAAAGAAATGAAAAAAAGAGACGAGCTCATTGGAAAAAGATTTGAAACTAAATGCGTTGATTCCTCCTTTGAAGGAAAAGGCGTGTGTTTTGTTGATGATTTTGTGATTTTTGCTTCTGCGATGCTACCTTTAGACGTTGGAACCATTGAAGTTACTTACAAAAGGAATGGAACTTATTTTGGGAAACTTGTTTCTTTGTCTAAACCTTCACCATTTCGCATAGAACCTCGTTGCAAAATCGCCACGTCTTGTGGAGGGTGCGTCTATCAATCGCTTTCCTATGAAAAAGAAAAAGAGCTTAAAAGAGAACTCGTTTTGAATCAACTTCATCGGGCTCATATAGATGTCGATGTTATGGATTGTGACGGTCCGATGGAACCTTATGGGTATCGAAATAAGATTCAAGTTCCTTTCGGAAAAGACAAAGAAGGGAATCTTATTTATGGCTTCTATAAGGAAAAGACACATGACATCGTTCCTTTTGAAGATTGCCCCATTGATGATCCTCGTGCCGTCTTAATCCTAAAGAAACTTCTTCACGTTCTTCGCCTTTTTAAGATTGAGGGTTATGACGAAAAGAAAAAAGAAGGCGAACTTCGTCACGCCCTCATTCGAACTGCAATTCGCGATCCGAACATTCAAGCGACCCTTATTTTAAGAAAAGACGTCCTAAGCAATAATCGTGAGCTTGTTCAAAAGATCAAAGAGGAAATTCCTGAAATAACGACCCTTTATGTCAACATTAATAGCAAAGAAACCAATGTTATTTTGGGTGAAAAGTTCATTTTGGTTTATGGTCCAAAATTCTTAAAAGAAACATTAAACGGCGTGACCTTCCTCATCTCCCCCAATTCGTTCTTCCAAGTAAATTCTAAAATGGCAGAAATCCTCTACAGAACCGCGGTGGATTTTGCCGATATTCAAAAAGAAGACGTTGTTTTTGACGCTTATTCTGGAACGGGCGCAATCGGTTTGTTTGCCGCCAAAAGAGGCGCGAAGAAAGTTTTAGCGGTCGAAGTCGTTCCCGAAGCGGTGGAGAATTCTTTAGAGAATGCTCGAAATAACGGCATCCAAAACTATTCCGCGCTTGTTGGAGACGCAACCGAAGTGATGGTTCAAATGGCCGCCAGGAAAGAAAAAATCGACGTTTTATTTATGGATCCGCCACGGAAAGGGTCGACAACCGAATTTTTAAATGCGACTTTATCCTTAGAACCGAAAAGAATCGTATATGTCTCTTGTAACCCCATTACCCTCGCTCGAGATCTTTGCGTTCTAAAAGAAAAATATGTCATCGAGAAAGTAAAACCTCTCGATTTGTTTTGCCGAAGCGCACATGTTGAGACTGTGGTGTTGCTTAGTCGCAAAAATGGCAAAAAATAGCCAAAAATCATAAAAAACTGATGGATTTCCTAATTCTCAAAAAAGCGGGAAATCCTCTTTTTTGTTGCAAAAATGCCCCAAATTCCGGTAAAGCGGTAAAAATAGGGCCTTTACTAGTATGGGGAAACAAATCCACTCTCAAAATGAACACCCATCCTACCTCGTAACGACACGGGAACAGGTCAGGGGTATCTGTACACGATGGAAGGAACAGGTCAAAAAGCCCGTATTTATCGACTTTTTCGTAAATTCGCGATTTTCCCTTTTTTTGCGTTTTCGGAATACAGTGCAACTACACAACCAACCTGGAAAACCGATTTTTGGCCTAAAAAGGAGCGAAAACGGGGGTATAGTTTGATTGAAAAGCCAAAAAGCTGCGAAAACCATTGCCCTCTCTTCGAAGAATAGGCCAAGAAAAATCGGAATCCATTAAAAATAAGTGGGAATTTTCGATGTGATTTCTATTCCCTTACATGAGAGAGTTGCAAGAATTTTGTGTAATCTGCGAGTCGCATATCCCTTTTCCGTTT
>ERZ1026780.300-NODE-300-length-41100-cov-7.476964_pt1 | contig 41100 bp, 34 predicted proteins | sample MGYA00380126_ERZ1026780 | MGnify/ENA primary metagenome ERZ1026780 (study PRJEB33269, sample SAMEA4719762) | human gut metagenome | biome: human-associated habitat; feature: organic feature; material: feces | place: Cameroon | collected 2013-10 ... | reverse complement strand
CTTGTAAAAAATAAAACGAACTTTGAATTTTCATCAAGGTTCGTTTTATTCTTGTCCGGCATATCGGACGTCCGCGAGCATAAACTGCTACGAAAACGGCAATTTACCCCTGTTTTGCATAGAAAAAGACGCACGCGTCGGAGTTTAATGCGCTCCTTTTGCGTGTGTCTGAATGTGTATGTACGACAAAATCTCGTTTTTTGGGTGTTTTCGGGAGTGTGGTGGACGATAAGTATTCTTTAACTCGTACCGTTGTGTTAAGACTTCTTCATCAAAAGTAAAATGGATTTTCAATGTTTTCCGCACCAAAGACTTTTGTAGCCATTCGATACATCGCCTTAGCGTGAATGCGGTCATGCCAAATGAATCGACGAAGCACTTTGCGAAGAGACCAATCTTCTCCATAGCTCCCTGTTATGACTGCATTTTCAAGGAAGTCCGACTTTGCTTCCAATGCTTCAAATCCGCGTTCGCGACACGCATAGATGCTCCCGTCATTGTCAGCGTCGATATAAATCTCCGAAAAATAATAATTATTTACATTTTTTGTATGCTCATACATTTCATCAGCCGAGCGCGGAACTTTGCCGTAAAAGGTCTTGCGTTCGGGAGAAGCCGTTGCATTTTTATCGGGAACAGAATTATACAAGGAAAGAAAGTCCTGCGCCGATTTCAGCGCAAGCGCCTTTAGTGTTCTATATTCTTCTGCTGTCAGCGGCGCTTTTTCGCTTTCAAAAAGCACATCGGAATCCGCGTCGCAAATCGCAAGCGAGGAAACCTTTTCTTCGATGATAGCGATATCCATACTTGTTTCTGCTTTTTTGCCGCACCAATTAAGATAGGATGTGATTTCTTCTTGCATTTTTCGGACAGTCGCTTCCAATGTTTCTCCGCGAGTATAAGCGCCTACAAAATCCACCGCATAAAGCAAAGTGTCGTTACCGTTATGCTCCCATACACAATTGATCGTCATAAATAATTCTCCAATCGTTTTCTCTTATATATTATATCTCTTATTTTTTCAACATTTCGCCGTCGCCTACAACACCAAAAGTCCTTTGGTTGTTTTATCGGGCATACAATTTTCCATAAAGTTACTTAAAAAAGGGCGAGGTAAAAATGCCCTAAAGGAGATAAAAATAGTGGTCTATAAGAAAAGACTTATAGACCGACACACTTGGTGCAGGTAACAGGGGTCGAACCTGCACGGGGTTACCAATGGATCCTAAATCCATCGCGTCTGCCAATTCCGCCATACCTGCGATTGACCGCCTTTTCGCCGTTTAATCGACTTATAGGCGGGTTTTATGCGAATTTAATTTACAAAAAAACTAAATTACAACTTTTCGATTGTTATTCCGTCGGCGATTTCCGCTTCGTAAAAAGAGCAGTCATAGCCTATTTCCGCGGCGTATTTTTCGCCTACCACGCGTTTAAATTCGTCAACTTTATCTTTTTTTACGATCGAAATGGTGCAGCCGCCGAAGCCCGCGCCCGTCATTCGGCTGCCGAGGCAACCGTCGAAGTTCTGCGCGCTTTCCGCTAAAGCGTCGAGTTCCTTGCCGGTGACTTCGTATTTGTCGCGCAGGGAAGCGTGCGATTCGCAAAGAAGTTTGCCGAGCCTTTTTATATCTCCGCTTTTCATCGCTTCAACGCTTTTGCTCACTCTGTCGCACTCGTAAACGACGTGTTCGGCTCTGTCTTTAACCTTGCCGGGGAGAATCGATTTGTATTCCTCGAATTGTCCGGGCGTTACGTCCGCGAGACAATCGACCTTCAAAACCTTTTGAAGAAGTTTCAGCGCCTCCTCCGTTTCGCTTCTGCGTTCGTTATATTTGCTCGTAACAAGGCTGTGCGGTTTGTTGCAGTTTGCGATAACGAGCGCGCAGTCGCCGAGTTCGAGAGGAACGTATTCGTGCGAGACGTTTTTGCAGTCGAGCAAAATCGCGTGGTCTTTAAGCCCGTTCGCCGAGGCATACTGGTCCATGATGCCACTGTTTACCTTCGCATATTCTCTTTCGGCTTTCTGAGCGAGCAGAGCGATTTCCTTTTTGTCGATTTTTTCGCCCGCAATCACCGCAAGCGCCGCGAGAGTGGATACCTCGATCGCCGCGCTGGACGAAAGCCCGCTGCCGAACGGAACTTTACAGTCCTGCAGCATATCGCAGCCGAGCAGTTTATGCCCGGCGTTTTTCCATACCAAAGCGCAACCCGCCTGATAATTGCCGTATTTAAGGTCGGCGTATTTTTCGAGATCGTTTACGTCGAGCGAAACTTTGAAATCGGTCGTCGTCCAACTCAGGTTGATTTTATCCGTGCCGTTCGCTTTAACGTAAACGGTGTTCGTGAGCGACAGCGCGGCAGGGAAAACTTTTCCTCCGCAATAGTCGACGTGTTCGCCTATTATGTTGACTCTGCCCGCGGCAGAAACTTTGTAATCGTAATTCATCATTTCACCTTTACGAAGTTACCTATCGTCTGGTCTACCGACTCGATATAAACGAAGGTGTTCGGGTATTTTTTTATTATTCGTTCGAAATCCGCAACCTGATGAGTGTTCACGATGCAGATAAGGACTTCTTTGTCGTGATGCTTGTAAATTCCCACGCCGTGCAGACGGGTGGCGGAATGTTTGAGCGTATGAGTGATTTCGTATTCGAGTTCGTCGCATTGATCGGTGACGATCGTGAATTTGCAGGCGTGTTTAAGACCGGAAATAATCCTGTTGCCGGTGAAACTCGAAACAAAAGCGTATATCACGCAAAGGCAAACGGGTTTGTAGTCGTAAACTCTGACGCCGTCCGCCTCTTTGTAGAATACGAAATAACTCGCCAAAGCAACGAGCGCGTTCATTACGAACGTAACGTAGAAAAAGTTGAGATTCGGCTTGATTTTGCTCACGTACTTCGCAATTATGTCGGTGCCGCCGGTCGAGGAGTTGTTCTTGACCGAAAAACCTATGCAGAAGCCCATTATAAGCCCCGCGATGAGCGACGGATAAATGGTATCCACGCCGTCCGAAGAATAGACGAACGGTTGCAGAAAATTGCTTACCGTTTTCACTTTCGTGAGCAATAAAAAGATGAGCGAATAAGAAAGCGAGAACAGCAACGTGTTCACGGCGAACGTTTTATCGATCTTAAAATACGCGAAAACGCAGAGCGGAACGTTAATAAGAAGCGATATATAGGAAACATACTCGGTTCTCTTCAGCGCGTGCTGAATCATTACCGCGATACCGTTCACGCCCGACGGCGCGAAGTTGTTCGGAACGACGAAAAGAGCGTAATCGAGCGCGAGGAGCGCGCCGAGCAACACGGGGTAAACGTATGAGAGAACTCTCGATAAAACTAATTTTTTCATCTTGCAAACAACCGTCGTTCCGTTTTTTTTATTGTCTGTCATCAGCCGACGGGTGTATTTTATTGTACTATTATTCAGAATAAAAGGCAAGGGTTTTTAAATGGTTTTACGGGTTGATTTTCAAATCTTTTTTTCTCGTCCGACGAACGCGGTTTACGTGCCGCGCAAAACTGCCGTCGCTTATTATTTTTGCCGCGACGTATTGTTCGAGAGTGGGAACGGGACAGGAAAAATCGCCGAATTTTTCATAATATTTTGCGGCAAGTTTTTCGGGCAGAATCATATAGGCGAGCCTTAAAGAGGGGAAAACGGACTTTGAAAACGTGTTTATGTAAATAACGTTGTCGTCTGGCGTGTTTTTGAAAAGCGTTTCGGTGAGTTTTGCGGACAGCGAAAACTCGGATTCGTAATCGTCCTCCACGATATACGCGCCGATTTTCTTTGCCGCTCGAAGGTATTCCGCGCGTTTTGAAGCCGAAGCCGTAACGCCCGAGGGAAAACTTCGGTAAGGGGTTACGTGAATGACTTTCGCGCGGCAGGCGGCGAGATCTTCGGATAAAACCCCGTCGGTTCCGAGCCGCAGTTTTTCGGTTTTCACGCCGTTTAAGGAATAAATTTTTTCGATAATTCCGTAGGACGGCGTTTCTATCGCGAACGTTTCGTCCGCGCCGAAGAGTTTCGCAATCAGTCCGTAAAGATATTCTGCGCCCGCGCCGATGATTATGCGGTTTTCGTCCGCATGCACGTCGCGGCTTGTTTTCAGGTAATTTTTTATTGCGGATTTAAGCGCGGGCGCGCCGCTTCCGTTCGTTTTTTCGGTTATTTTGTCGCCGAGGTCGTTTAAAACCGCGCGGACGGCGGAAGCGTAAACTCCGAACGGAAAACGCTCTTTTTTCGCGTTTGCGTCTTTCGCGGCTGAGTCTTTCGCGTTTGTGTCTTTCGTGGTTGCGTCGTTGCCGTCGGTTTGATTTTCGATCGCAAATTCTTCCGGGAAGGGAAAGTCGGACTCTTTTTCGGCGAGAATTCCGTCCGCAACGTACCTCGCGAAATACCCTCGTCTCGGTCTGGATTCGATGTATCCTTCGCTCTCGAGCAGTTCGTAGGCGTGTTCCACGGTTATAACGCTCGCGTCGAAACTATCTGCCGCGGCGCGTTTCGAGGGGAGTTTTTCGCCGTATTTTATCGTTCCGTCGGTTATGTTCGCGCGTAAATTTTCGTAAATAAGGGCATACTTTTTCTTCATAAATCTTCTCAAACTGACCTTATAAAATTTATTTGATTTGGATATTTTATTATATCCAAAAATATGATATACTGTTTAGCGGAAAATGTCAAAGAGTTAAAGCAAAAGAATTGAAATATCAGAGGAGCGATTTATGAAATTTACCACAAAAAAACTGTGTTTAACGGCTGTTTTTCTCGCAATGAACGTCGCGTTGAGTTCGTTCGGCGTGCCTGTGCCGGGCGGAAAAATCTATCTTAACGACGTGATAATCTGCTTCGCATCGCTCGTTCTCGATCCGTTTTCGGCGTTCGCCGTGGGCGGAATCGGAGCGTTTCTGGGCGACGCGCTATTTTATCCCACGCCCATGTTCGTTTCGCTGGCGACGCACGGCTTGCAAGCCGTGGCGATTTCGCTCATTGCGGGCGGATATAAAGGCAGGTTGCCCGTTTTGTGGCGCGCGATAATCGGCGTGTGCGTAGGCGCGGTGATAATGGTCGCAGGGTACACGCTCGGCAAGATTTTCGTTTACAGCACATTCGAATACGCAATGATAAAACTGCCTTTTGAAACGGCGCAGGCAACGGTCGGAGCGGTCGGCGGAACGGTTCTGCTTTTCGCAACGCCGCTGAAAAAGTATATGTACGAACGCGTCGGCGACAATGAAAACCGGGAATAATCGGAAATAACCTGGAAAAATTAAGGGCGGAGGCGATTCCCGATGGAATCGCCGCCGCCTTTTTCGTTGCCTTAAAATAATTTTAAGCAATCGATTTAAAGCAATCGATTAAATTTTTTAATCTGTCGTCGTCTTTTCGATTTCCGCTTTGGAAATATCGAGAAGCGCGGGCATCTTATCCGGAACGTCGAATTCGACGATTACCGTCTTTTCGTTCTTGTACGAATAAGACGTCATATCTTCGGGAGTTCCGTTGTTGATCGTTCCGCTCTCTACCGTTTTGATTTCCGCTTTGATATGGGTGATTTTGCCCGATTTAATCGTGAGCGTGATTTTTGCGGTGGGGAGAACCTCGAGAATCTCGTCTTTCGATTTCTTTATTTCCGCAACCGTAGCCGCGATTTCTTCCTCGGTCATAGCGGACGACTGACTATCGTTTTCCGAGCCGCCTCCGAATCCGAAAATAGTTCCGATTTTGAAATCTTTAATCTTAATCACAGCCGCGCCGGTGTTGAGTCCCGCTTCGAAAACGGTGTTCACGAGATAATCTTCGAGAGTCGTTGCCGTGTCGGGTTTATCGATAACGATCGAGCCTACGCCGCTTACAACCACTTCGAGTTTACCTTCGGCGGTTTCGTGGAAATATTCTTCTCCGATCGCCGTTTTAAGAACGTCGACAACGTCTTTTGCCTTAACGTTTTTAAGGATTGGAGAGAGGATTGCCTTAATCTCGGGCATAGCGTAAAATTCGCCGACGGTCGCATCGGGGTGTTTGAGAGCCGCTTCGGCGGCAACCGCGCATTTGTCAATCAGACCGCAAATGGTCGCCGTGACGTCAAGCGTGTAATCGTCGCCGTTTCTGGTTATGACCGCGAATTCGCTCACGCCTTTAAATATTCCGGAATAAACGGATTTCACAGCCGCTTCGATTTCTTTGACCTGCGTCGTCGGAACGCCGTCAAACCCGAGTTTTTTGAGAACGACGTCTTTTAAATTTTCTTCGCTGAGAATATTCAGTTTGTCGCCGGCTTTGAGTTTTTCCGAAACGGCGTCCTTGATTCCGTTGGCGTTTCCGCTGTAATCGGAAAGACCGTTATACGAGTAGGAAAGTCCGTCCCTGATAAACATCGCGCCCGCATTGGTCAAAGCCGCGCTGTTTTCCACGGGCGAGGTCATCAACGAGAAAACGTCCGCGTCGAACGCGCCGAATTTTCCGGTTGCTTCGTCGTAACTTATTCCTCCTGCGAAAACGAGGTTAGTCGTAGAACTCGCGGTTTCTTTTTCCGAGCCTGTTATTACGGTGTTGAGAGTGTCCGTTCTTACGGTGCCGTTCGCGTAAATTTCGGAACGACCGGCAAATTCGGTAACGGCTTCGGCAAGCGTGTGATTGTCGTTTTTACCGACGGAATTTTCGCCCGGACCTTTGCCGCAACTCGTGAAAACCGTTGCAAACAAAAGAGCGAGCATCAATGCGAAAACGGTAAGTGATTTTCTGAAATTGATTTTTTTCATTGTTTTATCCTCCAATGAGATATATTCCTATGAGATATATTATAATATACATAATAAATTTTGTCAATAGAGATTTAAAAATTTTTTCCCGTTTGGTTTTTTGGGGGAAATACGCGTTAATCGGCTTATAGCCGCGTTTTTGATGATCGATGTCGGTAAAAAATAAAAACGCGCCGCTTTTTCGCGGGAAAAAGCGGCGCGCAAACAAATCAGATTTTTTTGTTTTTTCTGAGTTCCAGAACGGACATAAGCGAACGCAACCTTATAGTAACCGCGCCCGTGTTGGAGATTTCGTCGATTTTTATCTGGGCGTAAAGCCGCCCCGAATTTTCCACGATCGAACGCACTTCGTCGGTGGTTACCGCGTCCACGCCGCAACCGAACGAAACGAGTTGAACGAGGTGAATATCGAGATCGTCGGGCGCGTTCGCGACGAATTTCGCCGCGTTGTAAAGTCTTGCGTGATAAGTCCATTGATTTCTCACGTTCGTGTCGAGTTTGCCGTCATGCGGTCTTACGGCGTCCTCGCTTAAAACAATCGCTCCCAGCCTGCTTATCAGTTCGTGTATGCCGTGATTGATTTCCGGATCTGCATGATAAGGTCTGCCGGCGAGGAGTATGACCGGTTTGCCCGTTTTCCTTGCTTTTTCGAGATATTTTTCGCCTTCTTTTCTTATCGATTCGAGATATTCGTCGTATGCCGCGTAAGCCGCTTCCGTCGCGTCGGCGATTTGTTTGGCGGTTAAATTCTTCTCGGGGAAGTGTTTTTCGAGTATCGCCTTAATGCGTTTTACGAACTGTTTTTTATCGTACAAACTTATGAAGTCGCTGATGAACTTCGTTTTTTTCACGTCGGCTACGTTTAATTTTATCACCTGCGGATAATACGCCACCACGGGGCAGTTGAAGTGGTCGTCGCCTTGCTTTTCGTCTATGTTGTAAGACATGTCGGGGTAAAAAATCGCGTCCGCGCCCTCGCGCAAAAGAGCCTCTATATGTCCGTGAATGAGTTTCGCGGGGTAACATATCGTGTCGGACGGAATGGTGTATTGTCCGTATTCGTATAACTTTCTGTCCGAAAACGGCGAGGTGATCACGTTGAACCCGAGTTCGGTGAAAAATTCATGCCAGAAGGGGAGAAGTTCGTAATTATTAAGTCCGAGCGGCAAGCCGATATTTGTTTTTTCGTCGTCGCGATCGGTGTTTACGCAGTTGGAAAGCAGTCTGAGTTTGTAAGCGTAAATATCGTCTTTCGCTTTCGTTTTTTCTCCCGTAACGGGTTTACTGCATCTGTTCCCCGCGATATATCTTCTTCCGTCGGCGAACAGATTAAGCGTGAGATTGCATCGGTTTCCGCAACCGTTGCACGTTCTGTTGCTGACTTTGTGCGAAAACTTCGCTATTTCGTCTTTCGTTATGAGCGTGCTTTTGCCTTTCGCGAGTTTCTGCGCGTATAACGCCGCTCCGTAAGCCCCCATAAGCGCGGAAAATTCGGGGCGTATTACTTCCACGCCGAGTTCCTGCTCGAACGCGCGCAGAACGCAGTCGTTTAAAAACGTTCCGCCTTGAACGACGATATTTTTGCCGAGATCTTCGGCTTTCGCTATTCTGATAACCTTATAAAGCGCGTTTTTGACGACGCTTATCGACAGCCCTGCGGAGATGTTTTCAACGCTCGCGCCGTCTTTTTGCGCCTGTTTTACGGAACTGTTCATAAACACGGTGCATCTCGAACCGAGGTTTACGGGCGCGTCGGCAAAAAGTCCGAGTTTTGCGAATTCTTCCACGCCGTATCCGAGCGATTCCGCGAAAGTCTGCAAAAACGAACCGCAACCGGACGAACACGCTTCGTTGAGAAAGAGTTGGTCGATGAGGTCGTTTCTTATTTTGAAGCACTTCATATCCTGCCCGCCGATGTCGAGAATAAAGTTGACGTCGGGGCGAAATTTCTTCGCGGCGGTGTAATGCGCCACTGTTTCCACCAGTCCGTTGTCTATACGGAAGGCGTTTTTTATCATTTCTTCGCCGTAACCCGTTACCGCAGACCCCGCTATTTCGATATCCGGAAAATCCGCGTAAAGTTTTTTGAGATAATCGAGAACGATTTCTATGGGTTTGCCCACGCTCGGGGTGTAAAGCGGTCTGATTATGTTTCCTTTTTCGTCCGCGAGGAGAATTTTGACCGTGGTCGAACCCGCGTCGACGCCGAGGAAAACTTTTCCGCGCGGAGCGTCGAGTTCGGCAATGCCTTCGGAGTTCCGTCTGTGCCGAAGCCTGAACTCTTCGTATTCTTTTTCGTTTTTGAAAAGGGGAGGGCAACTTTCGTATTTTTTAAGCGACGAAGATTTCTCGAATAGATTGATTATTTCCGAAATTCTGCTCGATTTTTCCTGTTTGGAGAGCGCCGCGCCGAGTGCGACGTAAAAAAGCGAATTTTCGGGCAGCGTGCCTTTTATGCCGAGAATTTTGTCGAAAGTCTTTCTCAGTTCCGAAAGGAAAGTGAGCGGACCGCCGAGATAAAGGACGTTGCCTTCGATTTTTCTGCCTTGCGCAAGCCCCGCGACCGTCTGATTGACTACCGCGGCGAAAATTCCCGCGGCGACGTCCTCGTTTTTCGCGCCCTGATTCAGGAGCGGCTGAATATCGGATTTGGCGAAAACGCCGCAACGCGACGCTATGGTGTAAACCCTCGTGTGGGATTTTGAAAGTTCGTTGAGTTCGTCGGGCGTGAGTTTCATCAGCGTCGCCATCTGGTCGATGAACGCGCCCGTTCCTCCGGCGCACGTTCCGTTCATTCTCATCTCGAATCCGCCGGTTAAAAAGATGATTTTCGCGTCCTCGCCGCCGAGTTCTATAACGGCGTCCGTGTCGGGATAAAACCTCGAAACGGCTGTTTTTTCGGCGTAAACTTCCTGAATAAACGGCAGGTCGAGCGATTCCGCCACGCCCATGCCCGCCGAGCCGGAAAGGCAGACGAAAACTTCCTCGTCGTTGCAGATTTCTTTCGCGAGGGAAAGGACTTCCGTCGCCGTTTCGGGAATTCTGGAAAGGTGTCTTTGATATTTTGAAAACAGTATCCGTCCGTTTTCGTCCGTAAGAACGGCTTTTAAGGTGGTCGAACCTATATCTATTCCGAGTCTTTTCATAAGTTGTCCTCGTTGTCGTTATTTTCGGAAACGGTTGCGGCGGCTTCCGCAGTCGCGTTGTCGGTTGTTTCGCCGCGTTCGGTTCGTCCGTCGGTTTCCGCATGCCCCGCCCGGGCGGCTTTGTTGTCGCGCGCGATCGAGAGCATCAGTTTTATTCTGTTTTCCTGATTCACCGCCGACGCGCCCGCGTCGTAATCCACCGGGAAAATATTCGCGTCGGGATAAAGTTCTCTCAGTTTTCTTATCGTGCCTTTGCCAACGATATGGTTCGGCAAACAGCCGAACGGCTGAGCGCAGATAACGTTCGGATATCCTTTTTCGATAAGTTCGGCGATTTCGCCGGGGAGCAGCCACCCTTCGCCCATTTTAACGCCGCGGTCTATTATCGTATCGGCAAATTCTTTAACCTTTTCAAACGGCGACGGAGCGACGAATTCGGGGTAGGGTTTTAGCGTTTTTATTATGTATCCTTCGTATTTGGCAAGTATTTTTTCGGCAAGCGCGCCTATTTTCAGTTTTAAAAAACTTCCGCCGTAATAGCAATGGTCGGTTTCCACGTTCGCCGCGCAGTATTGCAAAAAACCCGTCACGCCGGGAATCATATATTCGCAGCCCTGGCTTGCGAGAAATTTCTCCAGTCCGCGGTTTGCAAACGACGAATATTTGACGTAAATTTCGCCCACTATGCCCACTTTAACGAGGTCTTTTTTCTCGCGGGGGATGTTGTGGAAATCCGCCGCCATATCCGCGAGATTTTTTCTTATCGCCTTTTTGGAACTGCCTTTGCCTCGTCTGAACTGAGCAGACAATTCGCCGATCCATTTATTTACCGTTTTTTCGGTGTCGCCTTTATTGATTTCGTAGGGCGCGGTCTGATTTTTCAGAAGGAGAAGCATATCGCCGTAAACGAGCGAAGAAAACCCCGCTTTGAGCATTTTAAGGGTGATTTTGAACCCGCTGTATTTTTCAAGCCCCGAAAAACTGACGGAGATGACCGGAACGAAGCCGAGGTCCATTTCTTTAAGCGCTTTTCTCAGCAGGAAAATATAATTCGAGGCTCTGCAGCCTCCGCCCGTCTGGAAAAAGATAAGGGCGGTTTTGTTCACGTCGTATCTGCCCGATTCGAGCGCGTATAAAAGTTGCCCGCACGAGCAGATTGCGGGATAACACATATCGTTGTGCAAATATTTAAGCCCGGTGTCGATAACGGCCTTTCCCTCGTCGCGCACTACCTCGAATTTGTAGCCGTTCATACGGAAAATACTCTCGAACAACGCCATATGCGTGGGGAAAATATCCGGACAAAGAATGGTATATTCTTCTTTCATTTGCTTCGTAAAATCAATCATTTCACACTCTGTATAAAAAATAATTATAATAATTCGACTTTATAATATCATAGCAAATCCGGGAACGCAAGAAAATAAGCGACCGCTCGCCGAAATAAACCGAAATTTTCAAAAATCGATTGACAAAAATCAATATAAAAATTATAATTGAAAATACTTTTGTCCGCAGGTTAAAAAGGAGAAAACATGGCTTACGAATACATAGAAAATTTCAAAAAGATGGGCTTCGGAATGTTCAACCATTTCGGGCTTTACAGCATTTTAGGCAAAGGCGAATGGGTTTTGGCGCAAGGCAAAATCGACCATGCGAAATATAACGAACTGACCAGGAAGTTCAAAGTGAAAAAAGACTGGGCGAAACAACTCGTAAAAACCGCTAAGGCGGCGGGTTGCAGATACATAACGCTCACCACACGTCATCACGACGGTTTTTCGCTTTACGACGTTAAGGGGCTTAACGATTTCGACGCCCCTCATTCCGCTTGCGGAAGGGATCTTATTCGCGAATTCGTTGACGAGTGCAACAAAGAGGGTATAGTTCCTTTCTTTTATCACACCCTTCTCGACTGGTATAATCCCGATTATAAAAACGATTTTCCGAAGTATATCGACTATCTCGTTAAGAGTATAGAAATTTTATGCACGCAGTACGGCAAAATCGGCGGTTTCTGGTTCGACGGAATGTGGGATAAGCCGAACGACGACTGGCAGGAGGACCGTATTTACGGCACTATAAGAAAATATCAGCCGGAAGCGATGATTATCAACAACACGGGGCTGAGCGAATGCGGAAAAACGGGACATCGCGAGATAGACAGCGTGACTTTCGAGCGCGGAAAGGCGTTTTTCGTCGATACGTCCGAAAAGCCGCTTGCCGGCGAGGTGTGCGAGGCTCTCACCGATCACTGGGGATACGCGAAAGAGGATATCTGCGTGAAGTCGCCGAAAGAACTCGTGGAAATGCTTATCGATTGCCGCAAGTTCAATTGCAATCTGCTTCTTAACACGGGGCTTATGGGCAACGGGCTTATTCCCGATGGCGAAAAGGCGAATCTTCTCGCCGTGGGCAAATGGATAAAGGTAAACAAAGGCTTTATTTACGACGTCGTTTCCGCGCATATCGAAGCCGAAAACGCCGACGTGCTTACGGACGGAAAATATTATTACGCGGTGATAAGAAAAGTGCCTATGAGCGCCGACCCGAACGTCGCGAATATGGCGGACAACAGAACCGTAACGATAAAAACGGATAAAAAGGTCGTTTCGGCAAAGTGGCTCGACAACGGAAAAAGCGTTAAAGGCGCGAAGAAAAACAGTTTTCCCGTCGAACCGTTCGCTTACGGCTATTCTTACGGGGCGAGAGTCGCGAGATTTGAGTTGAAATAATTCCGGTTATACGTTTGCGGGCTCAGCCGATTTCAATCGGCTGAGCCCTTTTTTGTTTTTATTATTTTGCGTTTTCTTCCGCAAGAGTAAATCTTTTCGTTTTCGTGCCGTCCGGCAGAGTGACTTCTTCGCTCCACATAGAAAGCGGGCGAACCCAGATTCCGCCGTCGCCGTAAAGCGCCCTGTAAACGACTTTTTTCTCAAGCGTTTCGCTGTCGGTGGCGATATATAACAGTTCGTAAAGGTTTCCTTTAAAGTGCCTGTAAACGCCGGTTTTCGGAAGGTTTGTCATAATTGTCATGATTTTACCAGTCCTGCCTGTCGCTTATTTTGACGTCGTCGTAATAATCGAAATATCTGCGCTTGAAATCGTCGTTAGCCCCTTTTGGATTTTTCGACGGTTTTTTCGGCGTGTTTTGAGCAGGGTTGTTTGCGAGTTTATCTTTTTTTTCGCTTTTAACGGCGTTTTTCAGTTCGTTATCCATAATTAATTCCTTTAATTATTTCGTTCTGCTTGCAAGGTGAACCATCAGCACGGCTATATCCGCCGGGCTTACGCCCGAGATTCTCGATGCCTGCCCTATGTTTTCGGGGCGGATCGCGCTGAGTTTTTCCTGCGCTTCCAGCCTTAAACCCTTAATCTGGGCGTAATCGATATCGTTCGGGAGGAGTTTTTCTTCGAGTTTTTGCGCTTTTTCGATCTGTTCGCGACCTTTTTTAAGGTAGCCCTCGTATTTGGCGTCCGTTTCCACGCGTTCGAGAATATCGTAAGGGCAATCCTTGAAAAGTCCGAATCTCTCGCAAATCGCTTTGAGCGGAATGTTCCGCTTTATCATATCTATCGGCGAAAGGGGAGCGGAAACGTCGCCGAAGCCGTATTCTTTAACGAATTCCGAACATTCCGCCGATGGGATTTTAACAGCGGCTTTTTCGGTCGTTTCGGCGATTTTTTTGCAGCGTCCGAGATATTTTTCGTATCTGTCGTCCTTGACAAGCCCAACCGCGCGCCCCTTTTCGGTAAGGCGGGAATCGGCGTTGTCCTGCCGCAGAAAAATTCTGTATTCCGCGCGCGAGGTCATCATTCTGTAAGGCTCGTTCGTGCCTTTCGTCACGAGGTCGTCTATAAGGACGCCGATATACGCTTCGTCGCGTTTCAAAACGAGCGGCTCTTTTTTGTGGAGATAAAGCGATGCGTTAATCCCTGCGATAAGCCCCTGCGCCGCCGCCTCTTCGTAACCGCTCGTGCCGTTGATCTGCCCGGCGGTGAAAATCGAAGGAATCGCCTTGAACGCAAGGCTCGGTTTTAAGTCGAGAGAGTCGATACAATCGTATTCTATCGCGTAGGCGTAACGCATTATTCGGCAGTTTTCAAGCCCGATAATCGACCTATACATAGACTTCTGCACGTCGTGGGGGAGTGAAGTGGACAGCCCCTGAACGTAAATTTCGTTGGTGTCGTAGCCTTCGGGTTCGAGGAAAAGTTGATGGCGTTCCTTGTCGGCAAAGCGCATAACTTTTGTTTCGATCGACGGGCAATATCGCGGACCGGTGCTTAAAATGCTGCCGTTATAAAGGGGCGAACGGTCGAGATTGTCGCGGATGATTTTGTGCGTGGTTTCGTTTGTATAGGCGATGTAGCACGGCTCCTGTTTGTCGGGAATTTTGTCCGTCATGAAAGAAAACGGATAAATTTCCGTTTCGCCGTTCTGAATCTCGAGTTTGGAAAAATCGATCGATCTGCGGTCTATTCTCGCGGGCGTACCCGTTTTGAAACGACGGACTTTAAACCCGAGTTTTACGAGCGAATCGGTGAGTTTCGTGGCGGGGGCGAAACCGGACGGTCCCATGTTCTGTTCCCATTCTCCGGCAACGATTCTGCTGTTTAAGTAAACGCCCGTGGCGACGACGACGGCTCTGCATTTTAAAATACTGCCGAAAGAGGTTTTCACTCCGCAGACTTCGCCGTTTTCGACGAGAATTTCGGTAACTTCGCATTGAAGAATATAAAGCCCGTCGGTGTTTTCGAGCGTCTGCTTCATCAGCGAATGATAAAGTCTTTTGTCCTCCTGAGAGCGGAGCGACTGAACTGCCGCGCCCTTGCCGCGGTTGAGCATTTTTATCTGCATCATCGCCTTATCCGCGTTTATGCCCATTTCGCCGCCGAGCGCGTCGAGTTCGCGGACGAGATGCCCTTTCGCCGTTCCGCCTATCGACGGATTGCACGGCATAAAAGCGATATTGTCGAGATTTATGGTGGTGAGAGCCGTTTTCATTCCCGTCCTCGCGAGAGCGAGCGCGGCTTCGCAACCGGCATGCCCGGCGCCGATCACCACGGCGTCGAATTCGTCTTCAATAAATTCCGTATTCATTATTTTTTAAGAATCATATTTTTGAGATCTTTGATCTCGGTGTTCACTCTCGTGTTTTCTTTGATGAGTTCCGAAATTTTATCTCTCGCGTGGATGACCGTCGTGTGATCTCTCCCGCCGAGAGCCTGACCTATCGTAACGAGAGGAATCGACAAAAGTTCCGTCATTAAATACGCGCAGATCTGGCGCGGCTCGACGACTTCTTTGGTCTTCTTTTTCCCGAGCAGGTCGGAACGCTGAATTTTATAAAAATTACACACGGCGTCGATAATCGAATCCGTCGTGAGAACTTCCTTTTCGCCGTCGCTCGGCGCGCTTTCGTTCAGGGCTTCTTTGGCGAGTTCGAGCGTGATCGGCTCTTCGTGAAGCATCGAGGCGAAAATCACCTTGTTGAGCATCCCCTCGAGCGATCTCACGTCGTTGTCCGAAATTTCCGCAAGATAAAGCGCGACGTCGAGCGAAAGTATGTATTTACGAAGTTCCGCTTTCTTTTGCAGAATGGCTATTTTCGTTTCGATATCCGGCGGAAGAACCTGCGCCATAAGTCCGCCCTCGAAACGCGTTTTAAGCCTGTCGGAGAGCAGTTCGATTTCCTTCGGGTGGCAGTCCGCCGATAAAACTATCTGTTTGTTCTGCGAGTAAAGTTCGTTGAATGTGTGGAAAAATTCTTCCTGAGTGGACTGTTTTTTAGCCAGAAACTGAACGTCGTCGATGATAAGTACGTCCACGTTGCGGTATTTGTTTCGGAAATTCATTCCTTCCTGAGAGTACGCCTTGCCCTGACGGATAGTCGTGATAAGGTCGCTCGTGAACTTTTCGCAAGTGGCGTAAAGCACGGTTTTCAGGGGGTTGTTCTGTTTTATGTAGTTCGCTATGGCGTGCATGATATGCGTTTTGCCCAACCCCGCGCCGCCGTAAATAAACAGCGGGTTATAACTGTCCGCAGGGTTTTCCGCAACGGCTTTCGCCGCAGCGTAAAGATAGCGGTTGGATGAACCGACCACGAACGTATCGAAAGTATATTTCGGGTTGATTGGCGTGGAGTCGATGTCCGACTGCACGGGCGCGACGCCTTTTCTCGCAAGGTAATCCTCGGTGCTGCCTTCAACGTAAAGTTTGATGTCGGTTACGCCCGTTCCGACGAGTTTCAACGCTTCTCGTATTTTATCCACGAGCCGCCTTGCGACTTCGGAAGCGAACAATTCCGATTTTGTTGACAGAATGAGTTTGGAGCCTATAAGATCGACGGGTTTTAATTGTTCGATATAAGTGGAGTAGGCTATCGTACTGACGGAAACTTTCAGATGTTTCAAAGCCCTTTCCCAAATCAATTCGTAATTTTCCATGGTTTATCCTCTCGCGGGAAATTTTACATTAAGTAAATACGTTAATTAAAGTACTATATATAATAAACTAATCGGAGAAAAAAATCAACCGATAAACCCGACGAAAAAAAATTTAAAGTTTTTTGTTTTATCTCCGCGGGCAGTTCCCGAACTTAATTGACAAAAAAGTAATTTGAATATATAATGGTTTTCGTATGTGTTATAGTCTGCTTTCGCGCGGCTGCGGTCGGCGAATTGCGCCCGAAGAATAATTCCGGAGAAATATAATGGTAATCAGATCGTTAAAACTTAAAAACTTCAGAAATTATTCCGAGGAAACGTTTGAATTTTCGGACGGCGTTAATATCATAAGCGGTGCGAACGCCCAAGGCAAAACCAACTGCGCGGAAGCGATTTTTTATCTTTGCACTGGCTATTCTCCCCGCGCCGGACGCGACAAACAGTTGATTATGGCGGGCGCGGACAAGGGCTTCGTTGAGGGCGAGGCGGTTTCGGCTTTCGGAAAAATCAACGTTAACATCGCTTTTTTCCGCGATAAGAACAAGGAAATCAAAATCAACGGCGTTCCCGTGGCGAAGGTCGGCGAACTTCTCGGCAACGTAAATTCCGTATTTTTCAATCCCGCGGAACTGAAACTTATTCAGGAAGCCCCCGAGGACAGGCGGCGTTTTCTCGATATCTCCCTTTCGCAGATGTCGAGTAAGTATTTTTACGCCTTGCAGAAGTATAAAAAAGTGCTTACGCAGAGAAATAATCTCCTGAAAGAAAAAGACAGGGAAATGGTTTTTGAAACTCTCCCCGTGTGGGACGTGAGCCTTGCAGGCGCGGGCGCGAGGGTGATTTGCGAACGTAACGCTTACATCGCGAAACTTGCCCCTTACGCAAAGGAAGCGCATTATCTCATAACCGGCGGAGCGGAGGAAATGACCGTTTCGGGCGACTATAAATACGAGGGCGAAGAAGGGGAGATTTACGATCAACTTATCGCCGCGCTCAAGGAACGGCTCGAAAAAGACTACGAGTTGGGTTATACCACGGTCGGTCCTCACAGGGACGATCTTAAAATCCGCGTCAACGGAATCGACGTGAGAACTTACGGCTCTCAAGGGCAGCAACGCACCTGCGCGTTGTCGCTCAAACTTGCGGAAACGGAAATTTTCAAAGAACGTTTCGGCGAATATCCCGTGCTTATTTTAGACGACGCTTACAGCGAACTCGATAAGTCGAGAAGGGAAAATTTAATGACGGCGGCAGAAAAAATGCAGACGATAATAACCTGCACCGAGCCGGACTGCGTGCCTTCGCACGAACTTTATAACAATATAAAAATCAGAAACGGAAACATAATAAAAGAATAAAAATCACGCTATAAGTCGATTAACGGCGTTTTTCGATGTTTATCGGCGTAAAAAAAGGAGATAAGATGAGCGAGTGTACTCACGACTGCGAAACCTGCGGTCAGACTTGCGAAAAGAAGGAATTTATGGCAAAGCCGCTCCCTTCGACGAAAATCGGTAAGATGATAGCCGTCATGAGCGGAAAGGGCGGAGTGGGCAAATCTATGGTTACGGATTTGCTCGCGGTAAACACTTTAAGAAGCGGCAGATCGGTTGCCGTGCTGGACGCGGACATAACCGGTCCGTCCGTTCCCAAGGCGTTCGGAATAACGGAAAAGGCGACGGGAACGGAAGACGAAAAAATCAATCCCGTCATAACGAAACAAGGCGTAAAAATCATGTCGATGAACCTGCTTCTGCCCGAGGATAACGATCCCGTGGTGTGGAGAGGCCCTGTTATAAGCGGCGCGGTGAAACAGTTTTTTACGGACGTTTACTGGGATAACGTGGACTATATGTACGTCGATATGCCGCCGGGAACGGGCGACGTTCCGCTCACGGTGTTTCAGTCGCTTCCCGTGGACGGAATCGTAATAGTCACCACCCCGCAGGATCTCGTTTCGATGATTGTGGGCAAAGCCGTGAAAATGGCCGAGATGATGAACATAAAGATTCTCGGGATAATCGAAAATATGAGTTACGTCGAATGTCCGGACTGCAAAAAGAAAATTTACCCGTTCGGGAAAAGCAAACTCGAAGAAGTCGCGGCGGAGTATTCGTTGCCGATTCTTGGCAGACTTCCGATAACTTCGGAACTTTCCGAACTTACGGACAAAGGCGAAATCGAAAACGTCGGAAATTATCTTACCGACGCAATGAACGTTATTTTAGGATAAAACGAACGGTTTTTAAATAAATTAAATATCGGTAAAAAATTTCGGCGGAAACTATTGAAATTCCGCCGATTTTTTGTTATAATTTAACAAAGGAGAATATGATGAAAAAATCTTTACGCATGTCGGCGGCGGTTTTAATCATCGGATTTGCTTTGACTGCTCTTACGGGATGCAACGAAGAACCGATTGACACCGTGTGGGACGGGAATTACATTTATAGCAGTATATATAAGTGCAAAACAAACGGCGAGGACCAGGAAGTGCTTGTCGACGAAGTGGTCGCAGACGGCAAAACCTATAAATACGATCACGTCAGCGATTATATTTATATCGGAAAAACGTTGTTTTTAGACGTAACTTTCATAGACGACGAAGAACGCAGGCAAGTGTTTTTTTTAAAATATTCGATAGAAGATAACACTCACGAGGTGTTGTGTTACGATACCGAATTCGAGGGCGAAACCTACGGGTTGACCTGGATCGGCTCGCTTAAAGTCATACAGGATAAATTATATTTTCCCGCTTCGTTCGAAAGCGGCGAAAAACGTCTTTCGGTTTTAATGTCGTACGATCCGCAAGCAAATTCGCTTCGTTCGTATTATACCAGGAAAAACGAAGGCGCGACAGGCGGCGGAGGATTGTATTTTACTTATGATTACGGGGATTATTTTGTTTTTGAAAGCGCCGACAAATATTATTCCTGCAACAAAATTACGGGAGAAACTTTTGTGATCGACGAGAAGGTAAAAACGAGCACGAAGTTTTCGAACGGATATCGGTTAAAGGAAGACGGCGGCGACGTGACTATAAGATCCGTCGTAGACGGCTCTGAGAAAAAAATTCTTTCTATTCCGACGGATGAAAGGGTTTATTTCGATAACCGGGGAATTGAAAACGGCAAAATTTATATCGATTCGTGGAAAAGCAAAAAATATCAGGACAGATACGGTTATCAGGAATACGCGCTAATGTCGTCGATATACGTTTACGATATAGAAACGGCTAAAATATATAATCTTACTCCGCGGGATCCGTCCGACACGAAAGTTTATTCTTTTATAAACGAAAAACTTTTTGTGGAAGAGGACGTTTACGAGGCTGAAAAACGCGTGAAAGACGACTCCGGGAATTATGTGACAGAGAAATATTTAGCGAGAAGAAATGCGAGAATTTACGAATTCGACGAAAACGGAAACGTAGAATATCTTGCAAACCTTTTCCCGAACAAGGAGAAGGAATATTTCAGTTTAGAAGAAGACGGAAATATTCATTGGGGTTATTCTGCTATATGGGAAACCGAAAAAGTTCTTAATCCGGAAACCCGCGAAATAAAAAAGGTTAAAGTTCCGAAGATGACGGAAGAGGAGCGGTTTACGACTTACGGCGTTAAATGCGGGGATTTATATTATATTGCCGACGAAGGCAGTTGGTTCAGCGCGAACGCTATCTACAGGTTCGATATGAAGACTAAAAAAGTCGTCAGGGTTCAGTCGCGTAACGTAACTCCCGGCACGCACGCGTTAGGCGCGGCGGAAATAGATTTTGTATTGCCTTATTAAATAAAAACGTAAAAACAAAGCCCCGCCCGGGGCGAATTTAAACAATAAGCGCGCCTATAAGTCGATTAAAGCAGAGTTCTTCTTTGTATTATCCTTCTCGGGTCTATGGTTAATCTGTATCCTTCGTTGATATAAATGCCGTTCGGCTGCGAATACGTCGAGTATTCGTAAACGAAAAGTCGGGCTTTTTTAACCTTAAAGTCGGAAGTGATGACAAACGTATCGTACATATCCACGGGGCGAGGAAATTTTTCGTTGTTTGAATTTAAAACGCTTCCACGCGATAAAAATCCTATTCTGCCATAACCTACGAATGTTGACGCTATAGTATCTCCGTTGGTAAACTCCAGATTGTTTATTGCTAATTCGAACATATCGAAGTTGTTCATATTTCCGTATTCCTCGCCTATCGGGTTTTCTGAAGAAAACCCTGCGATATCCGTTCTGAAATATTCTCCGTCCGCAAAGGCGGGTATTTTATTCATCTGATAACACATATAATCGTGAAAATAGTTGTACGCTGAAAAACCGTGCGTTTTAGCTCCTTTCAGATAATAGTAGACGGCTTCAACCGTGTTGTGAAAACGGGCGAGTAACAAAGCGTGGGCGTAATTTGCAAAAGAATATTCCCGAAGCCACTTGAAATACTCGGCGTCTTTTGAATATATCGTACAGTCAACGTCGAGCGGCTTTCTTTTTTCAACGTCGTCGATAATGGCAAGCGATTTTTGAATAATTTTTTCTTGTTCTTCTTCGGTGACGTCGGTTCCCACGTCGCAAACTAAACTTAAACAACTAGCCATTACATAATAGATCTTGTCCGATGAATCATCGTCTAATACTGTCGGCGCTCCCGCAAGGTTGTAATATAATGATTGCGCTGCGTTTAAAAAGGAATTGTCGTCGATCACTGTGCCGATAGAGTTTACATAGGGCGTTTCTTTGTAATCGTCGAATGCGAAGTTTTTGATTTTTGTTTTGTTTTTTTTCATATCGTTCTCCTTTTGTATTACGTTGATTGTTTTTTCTTTTGCAATATTCTCCGGATTTTCCGGATGAGTTACGATTGCGATGCGTTTTTTCAATGCTTCGAGTTCCGATTCAATCTGCGCTTTTTCTTCCGCGGAAAAAAGAAATTTACCGTCGGACAGCAGCGTTGTGATTTCCGCCATTTTTTTGATGTGCGTCGGAAGGTCGCCGACTCCGCTGTCGCAGAGTTGAGTTTCTTCTTTGATAAGATTAAAAACTTCCGCTCTTGTGGCTTTACCCGTTTTGGAATTGCGAATTACGTCAATAACCGTCTTTATGGTGTTTACCTTGTATTCCGAATATCCTCCTGAAAATAATAATGGAAAAACCGTTATCTAACTTGTGTCGAATAAAACGAGGCTCATAAAATTCTCCTTAAACGCGTTGCGAATTTATTATTCAATCAAAAAACGAAAATCCCTTTTTTTGTTTTTTTAAGTGGATCTTTAACCCCGAATTCAGGTTGCTGTTGTTTTTCCGAAACGGAGATTTTGAACAATAAAAAAGCCCCGGGCGGTTGCGTTTTCACGCAATCGCCCGGGGTAAATTAAAATTTAAAATTTTCCGATTAAATAAAACAATTGTTTCAACAGCGCGCCCACTTCCGAAGGTTCGGAGCGGCTTAACTTGTCCGTTATCCTGATAATTTCTTCTTCCTTGTCCATAACGACAATATGCGTAATCAATGAGGAAATATACGCCTATAAGTCGATTAAAGGGCAATCTTTAATTCTTCAGACTTGATTTTGCGGCGTCGTTACGCTTTCTTTACTGCAACGCCGTCTTTCGATATCATAACGGTGTAACCCTTTGCGAGAATTTCGGCGCGCAGTTCGTCCGACAGCGCGTAGTTCTTTTCCGCTCTTGCCGCCTGCATTTTTTCCGCCAGCGCTTTAACGTCGTCGGGGACGGGTTCTTCGTGCGTCTTGTCGTAATTCTTCACGAATTCATCCGCGTTTTTCGCAAAAAGCCCTAAAAGAGAGTAAGTCTTTTTTATCTGCGAAAGCATCTGCCCTGCCGCCGGGTCTTTCTTTGCGGTGAGCGCGCGGATTTGCTTGAAATACGCGTAAAGTTCGGAAAGCGCAAGCGCGGTGTTGAAATCGTCGTTCATAGCCTCGTCGAAATTTTTATCGATTTCCGGATATTCTCCCTCGATTTTTACGCCCGCTTTTTCCGCTTCGACGAACGCCCTGTAAAAATCCGCGAGGTGTTTTTCGGCTTTGGGGAAGAGGTCGGGCGTGATGTTTATGTCGTTGCGGTAGTTGGTGGAGAGCAGAGCGAATTTAATGGCTTCGTTGGAATATTCTTTCAGCAGGTCGGACAAAAGCAGGCTGTTGCCGAGCGACTTGCTCATTTTCTGCCCGTTTACCTTGATAAGTCCGTTGTGAACCCAGTATTTAACGAATTGTTTGCCCGTCAACGCCTCGGTCTGAGCGATTTCGTTTTCGTGGTGCGGGAAGATGAGATCTCTGCCGCCGCCGTGAATGTCGATCTGTTCGCCGAACGCTTTTCTGTTCATCGCCGAACATTCTATATGCCAGCCCGGTCTGCCTTTACCCCAGGGGGAATCCCAGCAGATTTCGCCTTCTTTCGCGCTCTTCCAGAGAGCAAAATCGAGCGGATTTTTCTTTTCGTCGTCGTTTTCGATTCTCACGCCGTTGAGCGCGTCCTCGAGATTTCTGTGAGAAAGTCTGCCGTAAGGCGCGAACGATTCCACCGAAAAATAAACGTCGCCCTTGGAAGTGGGGTAAGCATGCCCTTTGTTGATGAGTTCGGATACGAAATCGATTATGTTGCCGATGTTGTCCGTCGCTTTAAGCCAGATATCGGGATCGTCGATAGCCATTTCGCGCATTGCTTTGTCGATTTTTTTAATCATCATTTTCGCGTAGGCGTCGGCGGGGATTCCCGCTTCTTTCGCGCGGGCGATGATTTTGTCGTCCACGTCCGTGTAGTTTCTCGCATAGGTCACGTCGTAACCCTGTTTGATTAAAAATTTGCGGATAATATCGTAAATCAACGCCTGATACGCGTGTCCGATATGCGCCTCGCCCGAAACGGTTATACCGCAGGCGTACATGTTCACCTTGTTGCCGCGTAAGGGTACGAATTCCTCCTTAGTTCCGGAAAGGGTGTTGTAAATTCTCATTGTTCGTTCTCCTTTGGTGTGAAATTCTGTATATTATGTGTTATTTGCCGAGTTTTCTTTCGAGTTCGTCCACGCGCGCCCGCAGATTGCAGAGTTCTTCTAAGATAGGGTCGCACTTGTCGGGCGTGTTGTCGGGGATTTTTTCGCCCTTTATTCTTACCACGCGCCCCGGCACGCCGACAACCGTCGAGTGGGGCGGAACGTCTTTAAGAACAACGCTTCCCGCGCCGATTTTTGAATATTCCCCGACGGTTATTCCGCCGAGAACTTTTGCCCCGCAGGAAAGCACGCAGCCTTCTTTTATCACGGGGTGTCTGCGGTGACCGGTGTCTTTACCCGTGCCGCCGAGCGTTACGCATTGATAAATAAGCACGCCTTTTTCGACCACCGCGGTTTCGCCTATAACCACGCCCGCGCCGTGATCGATGAAAACGCCGGGCGCGATTTCAGCCGCCGGGTGAATTTCTATGCCCGTTAAAAACCGCGCGAACTTGCTTATCATGCTTGCGAGCAGTTTCATATGATGACGGTAGAAAAAGTTTGCCACTCTGTGACGCGACAACGCTTTAACGCCCGGGTATGTGAGCCATATTTCGAATTTTGATCTCGCGGCGGGGTCGTTCTTTTTTGCAAAGTCGATATCCTCGCGCAAAGCCTTAAAAAACATCGCTGATTCTCCTGTCAATGTTCGTTTTATTCTTGTCTGGCATCGCAGACGGCAGGTTGCAGATGATTGCGTCGCGACTAAAAAAAGACGCCTTTCCGTAAAATACGAAAAGACGTCTGTAACGTGGTTCCACTTTTCTTCAAAGCCCTGCGCGGCGGTTGTTTTTTCAAAACGCCTTTGCAATGCTTCCTTATTACTCCGTTAACGGCGGAGAGCCGAAGGCTGTTAACCCCTCTTGACAGCGAAACGCACTTCGCGCTTTTGCGGTGAATACTCGCACCGACCGTATTCTCTCTGTAACCGCGGTAATCTCGTTTTTCCGTCGGCGAACGTAACGTAAGCAGAGCGGAGAACAACGGGATAACCCGAAAGCGTTACTCTTTTTCGCAACGATTTAAAATTGTAATCCGATTATATCAAATATTTTTTATCAGGTCAACCGAAACGGTGTGGTTCAACCGAAACGATGATTCAGCCGAAACGGTGTGGTTCAGCCGAAACGACGATTCAGCCGAAACGATGTGATTTTACCGAAACGGTTTGCGATAACGGACAGAATTTCGGGAGATCAGAAATCTTCCTCGTCGTCCTCTTCGTCCTCGTCGTCTTCCGATTCGTCGAAGTCTTCAAAGTCGGATTCGTCGGCGTCGGGATAATCGAAGTCGTCCTCTTCGTCCTCTTTGGGTTCGTTGTCATAGTAGTCGGAATCTTCTTCCTCTTCGTCGTCAAAGAGTTCTTTGGCTTCGTCCTCGCCGAGTTTGTCGAGAGAAAGGATTTCTTCGCCGTCTTCAACCTTGTTGCTTATCGCCTCTTTCTCGTCTTCGTCGAGATAATTTCTCCATTCTTCGTCGCAGTCCGGGTCCACGTCCTGTTCGGGTTCGATTGCCGCCTTTTCGCTTTTTTCCTCTTTACATTCCGCGCACATTTCCTCGCCCGGATCGATATAATTACGTTTGCAAACGGGGCAGAGAATCTGATCGGAATCTTCGTCGTCGCCGAACGACACGAATTTCATCGTCGGGCCGAGTTTAAGTTCGGCTTTGCAAACGTCGCAATATTTTTCGGTTTCGGGCATATAATTGAGGTCGCACCTCGGACATTTTACGTATTTCATATAACGCGCCTCCGCTGTTAATCCGCAAATACGGGTTCGTAAATTTCTTCGCGGTTTTTCTTCCGTTAAAAACGATCCGAAAAAACAACGCGGTGTAATTATATCATATTATATGAATTTGTAAACTGTTTTTGAGCGAAAATTTGTTTTTTTTAAATTTTTTAACATTTTCGGGCGGATGTTGGCTGCCGGAAAATGTTATTTTCGCCCGTGAAATGGCGATTTTTATGTTTTTTGCGTTGTTTTACGCGCCCTCGAGCAACATTTTGTCGGCGATGAGGGCGATGAATTCTCCGTTTGTCGGTTTTTCGCCGGAAAGATAAGTCTGAACGCCGAACAAATCGTTTATGTTGCCGATTCTCCCCCTTGCCCAGGCGACTTCTATCGCGTGGCGGATGGCTCTTTCAACCTTGCTCGGCGTGGTCGCGTATCTTTCGCCGATCATCGGGTAAAGTTTTTTGGTTATATTGTTGATAACGTCCGGATCGCAAACGGCAATTTTTATACCCTCTCTGAGATAGCCATAACCTTTTATGTGCGGAGGAATACCGACCGAGATGAATATTTTGCTTATCCGTTCGTCGAGAGAAGTCGTTTTCGCGGCGCGCATATTGTCGGGCAGTTTTTCGCGATTACCGTTCAAAAATAGGTCTATAACACGATTAACGAGGGTTTCCGGCGGGCATGGCTTAGCCGCGTAAAAACTCGCGCCTTTGGAAATACACGTTTCCACGACCTCTTCGCTCGAGAGAGAACTATAAACGATTATCTTGGTTTTCGAGCCGTAGGCTTTCAGTCTGTCCAGAACGCCGAGTCCGTCCAGCCCCGAAAGGATAAGGTCTGTCACGCAAAATTCCGCGTCGTTTTTGAGTATTATATTAACGCCTTCTTCGCCGTCCGTGGTTTTTCCGATTATAGTAAATCTGCCGCTGTCTTCAAAAGCCTTTGCAATCTCTTCCGATTTCGGCGGGTTATCCGCAAGTATCGCTATTCCGTGTTTATCCATTGTCGTCTTCTCCTTTTTTTTCTTTAATTTTAGCACAAAAAAAAGTAAAATTAAATCGAATTAAGGATATTATTTGTTAATAAAAAGGGTGATTTCGTCGATAAAGGTCGAAACCGAAATTTGCGGAATTATGACGAACACGGCATATGAATATAAAAACCGCGGGAAGTCGGCTGACCAACTTCCCGCGGCGATTCGCTTCGCAATTTATAATAGGATTATCCTGCTCAGGTATTTGCGGCTACCCCGCGCGGAGTGAAAACGTAAACGTCTTTCGTAAGTTCGCCCATGTTTCCGTCTATTGCGTAAATAGCGCCAGACATAAGGTCCACAACCCGCTGGGCCGTTTGCGGACTTACGGCGGAAACGTCCACAATGACGGGTTCTCCGTTCAGAAGTCTGTCTATAATCGCGGCAACGTCGTCGAACGACTTCGGGCGATAACGGTTTATCGAGCCGCTGCCCGAGTAATCGTTTTCCTTTGTCTGCGCCCGCGCGCCCGTCGCCTGCGCGCTATTCTGTTTTTTATTATCTTTTTTGTTGCTCTTTGTAATAAAATCAAAAATTCCCATTCGCGTGTTTCTCTCCGATAAGTATTCCGTAAAAAATTATGTGACCGTTTGTTCTTGCGTGATATTCTGCGAGCGTTCGCCGAAAATCGCCCTGCCGAGCCTTATCATGTTGCTCCCGTGCTTTATCGCCGTTTTATAATCGCCGCTCATCCCCATAGAGAGCGTTTTCACGTCGGGCGAAGAGAGCCTTATTTCCTCGTAAAAACCCCTTACTTTCTCGCATAGATAAGCAAGTTCGTCATCTGTTTTGCCTGCCGGAAGCATTGCCATTATCCCGATAAGTTTAAGATGATTTAAGTTGATAATCGACTTATAGAGGGCTTTTGCGGTGTCGATTGACGAGCCCGTTTTGGTTTTTTCGTCGCCCGCGTTGATTTCGAGCATAACGCTTTGAACAATGCCGAGCGTTGCCGCCTTTTCGTTTATCGCTTCCGCGATTTCTGCGTTTGAAACGGAATCGATTACGTCGGCTTTGCCGACTACGTATTTTAGTTTGTTCTTCTGAAGCGTGCCGATAAAGTGTTTTTCGCAAGGCGGATAAAAGGTGAATTTGTCGCGGAATTCCTGCGCGTGATTTTCGCCGATATATTCGAGTCCTGCGGCAACCGCTTCGTTAATTTTCTCCGTAGGGACGAACTTCGTCGCGCCGAGCAGAGCGATTTTTTCTCCGCGGTCGTTCCCGGCGGAAATTTCGGAAAATATCTCTTTTAAGTTTTTTTCGATATCAGCCATTTTTTCTCCCGAAACCCCGAAATGCTCGCCGGAACAAAATCCGGCAAAATAACAAATTAAATAACAAAAGCCGCTTTATCGGCGGCTTTGCGTTCTTTTTACTGCGCAGTTCCCTTTGACAAGCCGAACCGAAGCGTTAGCGCGGCAGGTCGCTCCGTCAAAGCAACCTTATGGCACACGCAATCGACCGTTTAGCGCTGCTATATCCCTATCCTGACGCGGTTCGCGGCTTTGCGTTGCATAAGACCTTGACATCATCACGCCTTACCGCACGCAGCCAACCATACGACGAGCCGAGGGGAACGATCAGCCTTGCTGTAGCGGATTGCAAGTACAGGGCACCGCTATCTCCCCGCTCAGCGCAGTGTAATCATTTTAACCTAAATTTTAAAAAAAAGCAAGGAAATATCGCCTCCCGAAAAATTTTTTTGCTTTTTAACACCGAAAAAATGTCGAAAAATTTTTGTCGGCAAATCGCTGATAACCGATATTTAAAAAACTAAACCACGATTGCCCCGAAAACTCTTTACTTTATTTAATGAAAACTCTTTACTTTATTTAATATTTTTGCTATTATATAGAAGCATATTTCGTAATATTACGTACGCGCGCGGCGTGCGCACGCGATAAACGAAAGAAAACAAAAACACGGATAAATAACGCGCGGAACGAAAACTAAAGGTACGTTTCGCGACAACGGAGGAGTTATGTATAAAAAAGTTGACGCGTCGCTCAATTTTTTGAAGAGAGAACAGGAAGTTCTCGATTTCTGGAACGAAAACGACGTATTCGAAAGAAGCATCAAAAACAACGAAGGACATAGTGAATTCACCTTTTACGACGGACCGCCGACGGCGAACGGAAAGCCGCATATCGGTCACGTTTTAACGCGCGTTATGAAGGATATTATTCCGAGATATCAGACGATGAAGGGTAAGCACGTTCTGAGAAAAGCGGGCTGGGATACTCACGGACTGCCCGTAGAACTCGAAATCGAAAAGAAACTCGGGCTCGACGGCAAGCAGGATATCGAAAAATACGGTATCGAACCGTTCATAAAGGAATGCAAGCAGTCCGTCTGGAAATATACCGACGAATGGAAAAAGATGAGCGACCGCCTCGGTTACTGGGTGGATATGGAGCATCCTTACGTCACCTATCACGACGATTATATCGAATCGGTGTGGTGGGCGCTCAAAACCATTTCCGAAAAAGGTTTGCTTTATAAGGGGCATAAAATCGTTCCTTATTGCCCGCGTTGCGGAACGGCGCTTTCTTCGCACGAAGTGGCGCAGGGATACAAAGACGTAAAGGAAAAATCCGTTTACGTGAAATTTAAAATCAAGGGCAGAGATAACGCTTATTTTCTCGTGTGGACAACCACTCCCTGGACTTTGCCCTCCAACGTCGCGCTCTGTATGAACGCCGGTTTCGATTACGTCGAAATCAAGGTCGGCGACGAAATTTACGTTCTTGCCGAGGCTCTCGTTCCCTCGCTCTTCGAGGACTACGAAGTCGTTTCGAAAAAGAAAGGCAAGGATTACGAATACGTCGAATACGAGCCTATGTTCCCTTACGCGCTCGGAACGTTCAGACAAAAGGCGTTTTACGTCACCAACGACGATTACGTTACCCTGACCGACGGCACGGGAATAGTTCATATCGCCCCTGCGTTCGGCGAGGACGACGCGAACGTGGGAAGAAAGTACGATTTGCCCTTCGTTCAGATGGTAAACGACCGCGGCAGATTCGTGGACGCGGTAGAGCCGTATAAGGGAATGTTCGTCAAAGACGCGGATAAACTCATCATCAAAGACCTTAAAGAAAGCGGAAAACTGTTCAAGGACGTACTTTTCGAGCATAGTTATCCTTTCTGCTGGAGATGCAACACTCCGCTTTTATATTACGCGAGATCGAGTTGGTTCATCAAAACCACCGCGATAAAAGAGCAACTCATCGCCTCTAACAAAACGGTGAACTGGATGCCCGAAACCATAGGTACGGGCAGAATGGGCAACTTCCTCGAGAACGTTATCGACTGGGGGCTTTCCCGCGAGAGATACTGGGGAACTCCGCTTCCGATCTGGGTTTGCGAGGACTGCGGCGAAATTCACGTTATGGGTTCCAAAAAGGAACTCAAAGAAATGTGCGGAATCGAGGGCGATATCGAACTTCATCGCCCGTATATCGACGCCCCGACGTGCAAGTGCGGCAAGTGCGGCGGAAAAATGAAGAGAGTCAAGGAAGTTATCGACTGCTGGTTCGATTCCGGTTCGATGCCTTTCGCTCAGTTCCATTATCCGTTTGAAAACAAAGACCTTTTCGAAAAGCATTTCCCGGCGGATTTCATCTCCGAAGCCGTCGATCAGACGAGAGGCTGGTTCTACACGCTTCTTACGATTTCCACGCTTCTTTTCGGAAAATCGCCGTTCAAAAACTGCATCGTTTTAGGTCACGTGAACGATAAAAACGGTATTAAAATGTCCAAACATATCGGCAACGTCGTCGACCCGTGGTCCGTTCTCGACAAACAGGGCGCGGACGCCGTGAGATGGTATTTTTACACCGGCAGCGCGCCGTGGCTTCCTTCGAGATTTTCCGCCGAGGCGGTTTCCGAAGGTCAGCGTAAGTTTATGGGTACGCTCTGGAACACATACGCGTTCTTCGTTCTTTACGCCGATATCGATAAATACGATCCGTCGAAGTACGACGTAAAGAAGTGCAAACTTTCGCTCATGGATAAGTGGGCGCTTTCCAAACTCAACACGCTGGTTAAAACGGTGGACGAAGGGCTTGCCGAATACAAAACGTTTGAAACGGCGAGATATATTCAGGATTACGTTGACGAACTTTCCAACTGGTACGTCCGTCGCGGCAGAGAGAGGTACTGGGGCAAGGAAATGACGGACGACAAGGCGGCGGCATACACCACGCTTTACACCGTTCTCGTCACGCTTTCCAAGGTCATCGCGCCTTACGTTCCGTTTATGGCGGAGAGTATGTACGGCAATCTCGTTCCGCAATTTTTCAAGGACGCGCCGATTTCCGTTCACCTTTGTTCGTTCCCCGTTTGCGACGAAAGTTTTGTGGACGCCGAACTCGAAAAAGGCATGGAGGACGTGCTTGAAATAGTCGCTCTCGGCAGAGCGGCGAGAAACGGCAGCAACATCAAAAATCGTCAGCCGCTTCAGAAACTTTATATCGCCACCGACAGAAAGGTCAATCTTTCCGAAGGGCTTCTGAACATCGCGAAAGACGAGTTGAACATAAAGGAATTCGAGATACTTCACGACGCTTCGAGATTCGTTTCGTATAAACTCAAACCGCAACTCAAAACGCTCGGTCCGAAATACGGCAAAGCGCTCGGCGCGATCAGAAATTTCCTCGATACGTGCAACGCCGCGGAAGTGGTTTCCACCGTCAAGGCAGGCAAAATTTACGCCGTAGACCTCGGAGAAACTCACGTTGAATTCTCTCTCGACGACCTGCTCATTTCTTCCGAACCCGCCGAAGGTTTCGTTTCGGAAAGTTCGGACGGACTTACCGTCGTTTTAGACGTTCATCTTACGGAAGAACTCAAACTCGAGGGCGCTGTGAGAGAACTCGTATCGCGTATTCAGAACATGAGAAAGGAAGCGGGTTTCGAAGTTACCGACAGAATAATTCTCGGTTTCAAAGCCGACGGAATTTCGGGAAAAGTTCTCCGCGAAAAAGCCGACGAGATTAAGTCCGACGTCCTTGCGGAAGCGATAACCGAAACGCCCGACGGATTCGTTAAAGACTTCGACATCAACGGAGAGAGCGTCACGCTCGGCGTTAAAAAGATATGAGAATCGCGGATAAGTGGAAAGACTATTCCATAATAGCCACGGGCGACGGAATGAAACTTGAGCGTTGGGGGAGCGTTTATCTCCTGCGCCCCGATCCGCAGGTGATATGGCCGCAAAAAGCGGATATGTCGGGCTATAAGTCGCTTAACGCGATATATCACCGCAGCGAAAACGGCGGCGGCGGTTGGAAAATACTCAAAAAAATGCCGCAGGAATGGACGATCGGTTACGGCGATCTTAAATTTCTCGTCAAGCCGATGGGCTTCAAACACACGGGGCTTTTCCCCGAGCAAGCCGTAAACTGGGACAAAATGGCTGAGATGATCCGCGGCGCGGGCAGACCGATAAACGTGCTTAATCTTTTCGCATACACGGGCGGGGCGACCGTTGCGTGTCTTGCCGCCGGCGCAAGCGTCTGCCACGTGGACGCGAGCAAAGGCATGGTGGAAAGAGCGGGCGAAAACGTTCGCCTTTCGGGGCTTGCGGATAAGCCGGTGAGGTTTATCGTGGACGACTGCAAAAAGTTCGTTCAGCGCGAAATCCGCCGCGGCAGAAAGTACGACGCGATCATAATGGACCCGCCGAGTTACGGCAGAGGTCCTAACGGCGAAATGTGGAAAATAGAGAGCGAACTTTATCCGCTCGTGGAACTTTGCGTTTCCGCGCTCTCGGATAATCCGCTGTTCTTCCTGATAAACAGTTACACCACAGGGCTTCAGCCTATGGTGCTTAAAAACATTCTCAAACTCGCCGTCGGCTCGAAGTTCCGGGGCGAAGTGGACGCTTACGAAGTCGGCATAAAAACGGAAGAGGGGATAGATCTCCCTTGCGGCGCGAGCGGACTTTTCATCGGCGAAAACGGAAAAAACAACGTAAACGCTCAAACGGACGCCGACAAAACGGACGATTGAAAGCGGGCGAATGACGAGAAAGTAAAATTAAGGAGTAAATATGGCAGAACAAATGCAAAAAGACGACCTTATCGTCTTGTATGAGGACAATCACGTTATAGTCGTTTTAAAACCGCAGAACGTTCCTTCCTGCGAGGACGAAACGAAAGATAAGGACTTGCTCACCGTAATAAAAGAGCATATAAAGGAAAAAGAAAACAAGCAGGGCAACGTTTACGTGGGGCTTGTTCACAGGCTGGACCGTCCCACCGGCGGCGTAATGGTTTACGCGAAGAGTTCAAAGGCGGCGGCAAGGCTTTCCGAACAGATGCAGAACGGCGATTTCGAGAAAAAATACGCCGCCGTGCTTGCGGGAGAGTTGAAAACCAAAAGGGCTACGCTTACCAATTACCTTAAGAAAAACCCGATAAACAATATGGTTTACGTCTGTCCGCCGGTTACGGAAGGGGCGAAGTTCGCCGAACTCGAATACGACGTTCTGGAAGAGAAAAGCGGACTTACGCTCGCGCTCATAAAACTCCACACGGGGAGAAGTCATCAGATAAGAGTGCAAATGGCTAACGTCGGCGCGCCCGTTTACGGCGATATGCGTTACGGCGGCGAAAAAGCGAAAAAAGGCAAACTCGCGCTCTGGGCGGTTTCGCTTTCGTTCACTCACCCCGTGTCCAAGGAAAGACTGTGTTTCAAAATTCAGCCGCCGGCGGATTTAATTCCGTGGAAGTATTTCGATACCGAGAAAACGCTCTCAATGGAATTGTAAAAACAAATAAAATATCGGAAAAAGGAGTTGTAATTGATGAAAAGAAGGCTTTTTAAGACAATTTTGCTCGTTGTTCTCGCCGTTTTTTCGTTTTCTCTCTCGGCTTGCGAACAGTTGAATTTTACCGAGAAACTCGACCTTATCGCGCCCGACGCGGATTACGGTTTTTCGATTTATAACAATCGGTATCTCGTTATCGACGGCGCGCATTACGAGTTGGAAAAACTCGCCTATGACGTCGTGAAAGAAAAAGACGGCTCTCAGGAAGTTTACGGCGCGACCGTCGTCGGCGGAAATATGTACTATCTTTATCAGTACTCCGCCAAAAAGGATAACGGTTCTGCAAGTTCCACGACGGTTTCGGACGGAAGTTCGTCGGGCAATCGGTACAGATTCGGCGTTGCGTTGCTTAAAACCAACCTCGAAAACGCCGAAACGGAACTTATTTACGATTTTAAGGACGTTTATCCGCATCATAACGAACGCGCAACGCCGCACGTCATGCAGGCGATAGACAAAGATACGTTCGCGTTTATTTATAACGGCAAAATCTCCGTTTTCGACGTTCAAACCGAGGAAATAACGCAAACAATCGACTTTTACGATAAAGAAGCGTTCGTCGCCGAAGATAACGACGTAAAATTAAAAGTCAACAAATTCAACGATTTTTATTATGTTTCGGGCGGAACGTTGAGTTACGCCGAGTATAAATCCGAAAGTAAAGAGTACGTTAAACACGATTTCGTCGCAGACGAAAAATCTTTTTACGTTGACAGATTCGGGAATTACGTTTACACTTACAGTTTTATCGGCGCGAGCGAAGGAAACGCGTATTATAACTGTTACGACCTTGCCACCGAAGAAGCAAAGGATCACGTTTTTTTGACCGAACTCATCAAAAAGCGGGAAGAACAGGAAAAGGATATAACCGAAAGAGAAAGACTTGAACAGGAGATTCGGTTAAGAGAAGAGAGAAGCAAAATTACGGTGGGCGGCAAGGTTTATCGCGTGCAAGAACGCTCGGACGGCGAACTTGAAATAATCAACGAAGCGGGCGAAACCGTTTTCACGATAGACGAAGAATACGCAACGAAGAACAACGAAAAAATCACGCAACTTTTCGACGTATTTTTCAACTGCGAGAACGGGCTTCACGCAGACTTCCGTTTTAAGGTTTTCGACAACAGATTGTTCGTGATTTTCAGCCGCAACGCGTTTTTGCTCAGGTTACCGAACTTTGTATTCGAGTTGGATTTGGCGGCGAACGATCTGAAATACGTAACTTATATATATGGTAATTTCGAGTTTTATAAACTCGCCGCAAAATAAATAACGGGCTTTTTTCGAGCATTTCTTTATCGCCGCAAAAACTGAATAATAAGGAGGAAATTATGGGAAAATTTTTGCAGAAAACGCTGATACTCGCGATTTTAATTGTTTCAACGCTTTGCTTTTCGTCGTGCTCTCTGAACGCTGAGGCAAAACTCAAAAAAATCGCTCCGGACGTCGATTACGATTTCGTCCTTACTTACAATTTCGGGGAGAAACTTGTCATCAACGGAACTCATTACGATCTCGAGGACCTCGCTTACAACATTTTCAGAAAGAAAGCCACCGACAGACCGATTTTCACGGGCAAGGACGTTATCGGAAAATACATATACTTTCAGTATACTTATTCCGAGAGCAATCCTTTTTTCCCAAGGGGTACAAATAATCGGAAATGGAACGTCGCGTTGCTTAGAACGAACGTTGAAACGGCTGAAACTACCGTTCTTTATGATTTTAAGGACGCCAGACCGATAGGCTTAGACACAAAATATCCTTACGATGTTTGCAATTTTGTCGACGATAAGTCAATCTTTTTCTTCTATAACGGGAACCTGATGCTTTACGATTTAAGCACGGAAACCGTTACGCAGACAATTGATTTTTACGACGAAGACCGCGCCATAAGCAAAGGTTTCAGCATGGAAACCATTCAAGTCGGCGGAATTTATTGCGATAAATACTATTACGCCGGCGACGGAATTGCGAGATATGCGGAATACAGAGATGGGAAAATCGTAGACCACAAGTTTAGAATCGACGAAGATTGCGTATATAATAATGAAGATGCAACTCAGACTCTTCGTTTGGAAAGGGTAGAGAATTATGTTTACGATTATAAACATATAAACAACGAAGTCAGGTTTTTTAATTGCTTCGACCTTGTTTCGGGCGAGGATCTCGGCGGCGAATTTGTCGAAAATTTCCTTAAAGAAAGAAGAGAGGAGCGTGAACGGCAAGAAAGGGAAGAGAGCGCGCGCCGAGAAAATGAAGAAGCGTCCGAGGCGGAGGAGAAAGACGACAGATACGTCATTAACTCGAACGGAAAGGATTATTACTATCATTTCGACCGACATTCGGTTGAAATAGAGGATAAGGAGGGAAACGCTCTTTATTCGGTCAACAGCGAATATGCGCAGGAACATAGCAAAAAGTATACCGAACTGTTCCGTCTTTATTATGATAACGTCTGGGCGGAAATCGACTGCGCAGAATCATATGAAAACAGGTTGTTTATTTCGTTCAGCAACTCGATTCTTATGTGGTGGAGAACGCCGCGTATGATATTTGAGTTTGATCTTGAAACAGGCGATATGAAATATTTAACTTACGTCGATCCTTACGTCGGATATTATATATATAGCATCACTCCGAAATCATAATGTGATGTAATAAAGCCCGGGCGGTTTGCGAAATGCAAACCGCCCGGGCTTTATGTTCAATAGCGGCGGCAGACCGAAATCGAAAATGTCTGCCGCCGCTTTCTTTATTCGATTTTCAACAAATCTTTAATCACTTCGCCAGCGATGATAAGCCCCGCAACGCCCGGGACGAACGCGCAACTTGCGGGAGTCTGCCTTTTTGAGCATACTTCGCTTTGCGGCTGAAAATGCGGCGTTATCGGCTGTTCTTCCGAATAAACGACTTTAAGTTTTTCAACCCCGCGTTTTTTAAGTTCGCGTCGTATGGTTTTCGCGAGCGGGCAAACCGACGTTTCGTAAATATCCGCAACCTTGAAAAGTTCGGGATGAAGTTTGTTCCCCGCGCCCATGGAACTGATGATCGGCACGCCGGTTTTATAGCAAATTTCCGCTAAGCCGAGTTTTCCCGAAACGGTGTCGATAGCGTCCACAACGTAATCATAAGAATCAAAATCGAACCGATCCGCGGTTTCGGGAAGGAAAAATTCGTTTCTTTCGATGATTTTCGCCTCGCCGTTAATTTCTTTCGCCCGCGCGGCGAACGCCGCCGTTTTGAGCATGCCCACCGTCTTTTCGGTAGCCACGATCTGGCGATTGATGTTAGAAACGCTCACCGTGTCGTTATCGATAACTTCGATTGTCCCCACGCCCGAGCGCACGAGCGCTTCCGCGCAGATGCCGCCCACTCCGCCTATGCCGAAAACGGCTACTTTTTTCGTTTTGAGAACGTCGGACGAACCTTCGCCAAACAACATATCCGATCTTATAAATTTATTTTCCATTTTCAACCCTTTTGCGCCGTCTACAAAATAGCCGTCATAATTAAAATGTTTTTATTAATCGACTTATAGCCGCGCTTATTGCTCTTGATTGGAGTAAATTCGCGATTTATTCAACCGATTTTAAGGATTCCACCATTCTGACTTTGTTCGTCAGAAAAGCGAAGAAGAGGTTTATCGCGAAACTCGTTCCGCACGTTAACAACACGGTGTATAAATACGAATTCGAGGCGATGTGATAAATGTAACAGATGAGCGGCGTTTCGTTTATCGAAAGCACGGCGTATAAAAGCGGGTAGCCGAGCGTTAAGCCGATAAGCGAGCCGAAGAACGTCAGCGCGATTATCTCGATGATGAACGACGACGCGATCTCGAATCTGGAAAAACCGAGAACTTTCAGCGTGGCGATGTCTTTCGTCCGCTCTTTGAAGTTTAAAAGCGCGAGATTATAGAGAACGACCACGGCGAGAAGGATAGCGAAAATTCTTATCGTCATCGTCATAACTCGTATTGACGAGAGAACTTCGTCGGCGCGCAGGCGCATATCGCTCATAGTGGTTGCCGAGTGAATTCCTTTTTCGCCCGCGATGCTTTCCGCAGTCGCCGCCGCGAATCCCGATTTCGTTTTAACGAACGCCCCCGTCGGCGGGAAGTAGGTTTCCGCAAAGAGATATTCCGAGATGATTATCCCTTGCGTTATGCAAAGGTCGATTATTCCGGTAACTTTCGCGGTGAAAGTTACTCCTTCGTAAACGAACGAAACGTTATCGCCCGTCGAAACGCCTATGTCTTTGGCGAGTTTTGAAGAAACGAGAACGGAATTGTCATCGTAACCGAAATCGATTATTTTCGGGACGGACGGCATAACGTAAACGTAAGACGAAAGAACTTTTTCGCCCTGCGCCGTCACGGAATACTTCGCGTATTCGTCCACGGCGACGACGCCGTCAAGAGCGGTTATGTCGTCAAAGTGAGATAAACCGTCGGAATAAGAAACGGTTACGTCGTAAGGCGTGTAATGTCCTAATTCGAGGTCAAGCCCGTAATTGATAGTGTTTTCAACGCCGAAACCGCACAGCAGCAGAGCCGAACAGCCCGCTACGCCGAGGATAACCATCAGAGAACGGCTGATTTTCCTGCGCATGTTTCTGAAAGCCATTCTCACCGACAGCGAAACCTTACCGAAAATTTTGAATTTCGACAGCGAAGTCAGAGTCATTTTAACCGAGTTATCGCCGCGCAAACTCACCGCGGGAACTTTGTTTATCGAATCCAGACAGGCGAAAACGCTCGTCAGAAGAATAATTACGACCAGAATCGCAAGGCTCGCGAGATATTCCCACCTGAAAAAAGCCGTTCTGATTTTCGGCAACTGATAAAGTATGCCGTATTTCACGCCCATTACTTTTGGGATTATCGCGGGGCCGAGCAGAATCCCCATTGCCGAGCCGATAAGCCCGAGAACAATGAAAACGTCGGTATAATGCCATAAAATTTCGATTTTAGAGTAGCCGAGAGCCTTTAAAATACCGATGTTTTTCTGTTCGCGGTTGATAAGTTGCGAAACGGAAGTGAGAATTATCAGAAGGGCCACGAGATAGAAAATTACCGGGAAGATATAGAGCAGTTGCTTCGCCTGCGTAACGTCCGCTTCTATCGTAACGTTCGTGGGCAGATTGTTTCTGTTCAGCGCGTAAACGAACGATTCTTTGCCCGAAAATTTCGTTTTCGCCTCATCGATAAGGCTCGTCGCGTCGGCAGACTTGATCAGATATTGATTCTCGTAATCGGCAAGATATCCTTCGATGAACTTTTCGAAAGCCTCGTCGGTATAGCCGAAAAGAGTTTTATATTTGTCAAGCGAGATTGCGAGAGATTTTACGAGAGCCTTTTTACCGACGTAAATGAACGACGGATTATAAACGGAATTGCCGAGCGATTCGGGGTGAACGATCGTACCCGTGAGATTGAGAGTGACGTTCTCCGCGAGAGAGATATCCGTCGTTACGTTGAAATCCTCGCCGCATTTGTGGTTTTTTGCAAAATTTTCGTCGGCATAAACGCCGTATTCGTCCACTTTTACGGACGAAGAATAGGGAAGATCGAGTTTATCGTCGGCGGAAAATGTGGCTATATAAACGCTTTTTCCGTCAACTTTCGCCGTGGCGAAAATACGTTTTTGATAAGTAACCGATTTTTCTTTAAGAAAATTTTCCACGTCCTCGTCGGCGGAGTTCATCGTTATCATTCCGTCGCACATGGAAGAGACGGTATAAATTTCGTTGAGTTTGTCCTGAAAATCTCTGTAATTCGCCCAGATACCCGTGAAAAGGGTGACGGCAAGCGCGGCGATAAGAATTACGGAGAGATAACTTTTGAAGTTGCTCTTTATTTCGCGGACAACTTTGACTTTCAGAACGTCCGTTTTTACATTTACCATTCTATATCGTCGATCTCCTTCGGCGCGGGATTTTTTTCGTCCGAAACGATTTTGCCGTCGCTGAGCCTGATAACTCTTTCGGCGATAAGCGCGATATTCGCGTTGTGCGTGACGATGATAACCGTCTGGCCGTCTTTTTCGCAGAGATCTTTAAGCAGTATAAGAATGTTTTTGCCCGTTTTGGAATCGAGCGCGCCGGTCGGTTCGTCGCAGAGGAGAATGGACGGACGTTTGGCGATCGCGCGCGCTATAGAAACGCGTTGCTGCTCGCCGCCGCTTAACCCGTAAGGGAAGTTGTCGGCTCTTTTGCCGAGTCCGACAAGTCCGAGCGATTCTTCGGCGTCGATTGCGTTCTTCACTCCGCGCGTGGAAAGTTCCACGTTTTCTTTTGCGGTAAGGTTGGGCATCAGGTTGTAAAACTGAAAAACGAACCCCACTTCGTGTCTGCGGAAAAGGGTAAGGTCTTTGTCGGAAAGAGATGTCACGTCTATGTTGTTCACGTAGTATTTTCCGCTGCTCGCCGAGTCCATTCCGCCGATAATGTTCAAAAGGGTGGATTTGCCCGCGCCGCTCGAACCGAGAATGACCACGAATTCACCTTTGTCAATGGTTAAATTCACGCCGTCGAGAGCGGTGATTTCGGTTTCGCCGGAGCCGTATTTCTTTGTGATGTTCTGCAAACTTATGAATGACATTCGCCTTGCCTCGCGTGCTAATCAAAATATAGTATATTATAGCAAAAACGGTTTTCAAAGTCTAATATTTTATATACAGCCTGTGTGAAAAGCAATTAAAAAGAGACGAAAAGAGGCGTCCCGCAAAACAAGTTTTGCGGGACGCCGCCCTATATACGATAATTTAAATTATTGCTTATTCCGGACTCCGCCGGAAAACTTCGCAAAAACTCCGCTAAAAAATCCGTACAGGAAACTCCGTCCGGAAAACTCGGCGCGGAAAATTATTGAAGTTCCGGATGTTTCGCTTTATACTCGGTAAGCGCGCAGGCGAGTTGGTCGGGGCAGGAAGTGTTGGCTCTGCATTTGATACCTTTGAGCGTTTCGATAACTTCGTCCAACGGACGATCCTTAACGAGTTTTGCGATTCCCTGCAGATTGCCGCTGCAACCGCCGATGAATTTAACGTTCGTGACCTTGCCGTCCTCCGTAACGTCAAAAAGAATCTGTCTGCTGCATGTTCCTTTCGTATTGTATGTTTCCATATTGAATTACGCCTCCTTAAGCGAGAGAAAAAACTAATCGACGAGGCAGTCGTATACGGTAGCGTAAACGTTGCCTGCTTTTTCTTCCCATTTTTTGTATATATTCTTTGCCGTTTGTCTGTTCGGAACAACGAGTTTGAGTTCGAGCAGAGGTTGCGACGGTTCGACTATTTTCAGAAAAACGGTATAAGTTCCGTCTTTGTTCATATAGTAATCCGCGTTGCATTCCTGACGTTTTTTGTATTTCGTCCTGTTGTTTTTAACGAAAAGCGAAATCTCCTCGCGAAGCGAAGAAGGAATCTTAACGTAAAAATCCGCAAGACAAACTCTTCCGTCGGGGGTGATGCCGTAAAGCGGCTCGCCTTGATCGGAAACGTTGTAAATAAACGAATGGTCGAGCAAAGTGCTTAAAAGCGGCTTGCAATCCATATACGAGATCCATGCGTTAGAAGAGCAACACATATCCAGCACGGTGTTCTCCGAAAGCGGAACTTCCATCTTGTCAAAGACGAACAGAAGTATTAACTTGTTCACAAGCGCGTCGCCCTTGACCTGCATGACGATTCCTCCGACGTAAAAAGACTAAAACCGCTTCTATGAGCGATCCGGGATAAAACCCTATCGCTTACGCGGCGAATTGTTTAAGTTCTGCGATAAGATCGTCGCAATTATCCGAATGAATTTCGACGTTCAGCGGCTTCGAAAGATCGAGGCTGAAAATACCGAGGATAGATTTGGCGTCAACGACGTATCTGTCGCTTCTGAGGTCGATTTCGTAAGCGTATTTCTGAACGACCGAAACGAATGCTTTGACCTGACTTGCCATCTGAAGAGATATACGAACTGATTTCATTATTTTTGTTCCTCCTTTATTTGCGTTCTGACGCATGCGGGTTCGGTTTGACCGAGCCGCGCGTATATTATAACCAATTATTTCAAAAAAATCAATAGTTTTATAACAAATTTATTGTCTAAATT
>ERZ1026780.299-NODE-299-length-41113-cov-9.632763_pt1 | contig 41113 bp, 41 predicted proteins | sample MGYA00380126_ERZ1026780 | MGnify/ENA primary metagenome ERZ1026780 (study PRJEB33269, sample SAMEA4719762) | human gut metagenome | biome: human-associated habitat; feature: organic feature; material: feces | place: Cameroon | collected 2013-10 ... | reverse complement strand
ACTAATTAAACTTTCTGACAAAGTTAATTTGGCAATCATTGAAGATGCTGTGGTTGAAAACCATATGTTTAATTATATTGATGAAGAAGGGGTAGAATTACTTATTAATTCACCGATTAAATTTGTTTCGAGTGATCAGATATTTTGTAATGGAATTAAATTAACAACTCGTTGCGATAAAATTCTTGACAATCGAACAGCTTGTTCTATTTTGTTTTTGGTAACAAAAGAGAAAGAATGGAATGATATAAACGATATAGTAAATATTCCTAACGTTTATGTTGTACACACGTTTGACGAAGTTATCGAGTTGGTTAATTTTTTTGCTGATAATATGGAGTTTATATCGTATGAATAAAATTGTGTTGATTTCGGGACACGCAAGATCTGGAAAGGATTACATAGCCGAAAAACTTAAAAATTATATTATCAACGATCAAAATAAAACCTGTTTGATTATCCATTATGCCGATGCATTAAAAGATTTTTGTAGAATCAACTTTAATTACAAAGACATAAAAGATCAACGTGAGCGCGAAATGCTTCAAACTGTTGGTACGGATATTGGAAGAAAAAATTACGAAGATGTATGGGTGGATATTGTAATTTCCTTGATTAAAGGCGTCGGTTGCGAATATGATTATATTTTAATTCCAGATGCAAGATTTCCGAACGAAATTCAAAAAATAGAAAGCACATTTGGAAAAGATAAGATTAAAACCGTTCGTGTTTCTCGTGTGGGAGAAAAAAGTGATCTTACTGATAAACAAAAACATCATCAAAGTGAAACAGCTTTAGATAATTGGAAGTTCGATATTATTATTTATAATAGCGAAGATGATGATGATACTGCAATTCCTGTATTATATTCGGATATATTACAATAGGAGGGCGTAATGCCAACTTTACAAAATCTATATCAAATATATAAGATTTCATCGACCACAATTGTTCAAAACAATATGAACATTGAATGGTATACGAAGCGCAAAGCAATTAGAGATGGTTGTCTTGTTAGCGTTGGTGACAACTTAATATTCTATAAGATTAGACAATATTATAACGATAGTCGTAGTCACGTTGAAATTTTTGATACCGTACAAGAATTGCGCAAAACACTTAAGATGTGCAAACGGGAAGGAAAGATAGACGAAGCTGGAATTGTTAACCAACAAATATCCGATATACTTTTCGTTAAAGATATTGTAGTCGTAACTTGCGAAAAGAAAGGCGATTATAAAAAAGTTGGCCTCAAAGGGTTTACGCTTAATGGCATAAAGTTCACCAGATTATGTGCTGGCGCTGGTAACTTACGCCGCAATTGTGCAATTTATGTAAACGAAGAACTCTTTCCTTATTTGTATGAACATCTAATGTGTGGACTTGCCGATAAACTCCAAGAAGCAGTTTTAACAAAACTTGGTGCATATTTTGCTCTTTCTTTTTCATCTGTACTTTGGGTTCGCACTCCTCGGGTTTGTGTAATTAAAGATTTTGAGAACACATTACATAATCAAAAGGTCGATTATATTTGTAGGGATACGGTAAAAGATGAACACGGACACGATGTTGAAAGACATTATGTTGAAGAGCGTTTAATGGATTTAACATTAAACTGTGCCGACGGTCAAGGTTTGGTTGATCCCGAATTTAGCAAGCTGTGGGCAGAAGATATGCATCTCGATTACACACCCTCTTCATTTGTCGTTCGTAGTTCATTTGTAAAAGGTAATCTTGTTCCGTTCGATTTCAAAGAATACGCGAGAGAGAACGGTATAACCACTATTAAAGATAAGTGGGGCATTGAATATAATATCGACGACATCGATGTTCTTCTTTCAGAGTCTCAATTTAAAATGCATAAAGAATATTCCAGTTGGCAAGAATATCTTTATTATTTTGAGAAGTACGGATTGAAGTGGGGTGTGGCTCGTTATAATAAAAAACATGACGATGAATGGGTACTTGCTAATTATCAATATATTCAAACACTCGATTTAAATCGCGAAGAAATTGAAGGATTAATCCAACCAACAGTTGATTGGTTTAAAAAGATTTGTTCGGGCGATTTAATGTATGCGTTGTTGTTTATGCTTGGTGCAAAAAATGAGGACGCAGAGTATTATGACATGTACGGTACTGCACAAACAAATTTTATGAAAGCAGTCGTTAAAAATAATACGATGCTTCGAGATGGTTATGTGCAACGCAAAATTTATAAGAACATCGTAGAATGTATCAATCGTGCGAAGATTGGTAAAATTTGGGTTCGCGGAAATTATCAATTTATGATTTCTGACCCGATTGCGCAAGTTCGTTCGGCACTGGGGCTTGAGCCCCGTGGAGAGATCCCTGCCGATTGTGTGTGGTCTAATTTTTGGAATGAACGACGAGTCGAGGGTTATGTTGATGTATGTCGCAGTCCTCAAATCGATATAAGTGAACATAACCCGTCGAAATTATATAAATCAGAAGAAACCGAAAAATGGTTTAAATATATAAAAAGTGGCGTTATATTAAGCATATATGATGTTGCAACATTGCGCTTGTCAGACGCCGATTTCGATTAACTTTTCAGTCGAAAAGAAAGCTAGTGAACCGTTTATAACGGGTGTCAAAACAACGATAGGAACAATAGGAAATGATTGTTAGTGTTTTGGCTAACAGGGGAGAACGTAACGTTAAGACGACGATAATCCTGTGCTAAGATATAAGGTGAAACATGGAAGAATTTAGAGATATACCTGGATATAACAACTATCAAATAAGTGAATGTGGAGTAGTCATTCGAAAATCTGACGGTCATATTATGTGCGATCATGTCAGGGGACCCAAAGGACGTCCTACGGTTCAATTGGGTAATGGTGTATCTCAAAAGAAACTTTTAGTAAGTAGGTTGGTAGCCATCACATTCATTCCTAATGATGATCCTACTAAAATAGAAGTAGACCACATCGATAGGAATCCATTTAATAATTGTGTTAATAATTTAAGATGGGTGACAAAATCTGAAAATTGTCAAAATCGAGATAATATTTCGTTGTCACATAATTTTGATGGAAAAAGACGTAAAAGAGCAGTGAAATGTATTATTCCTGAAACATTGGAAGAAATTATTTTTGAAAGTTTTTCCGCTGCGGCTACATATGTAATGGATACCAAAGGTGCTAAAAGTCATCATGCTTGTTCTGTAAATATACAGGCTTGCTGTGATGGTAAACAGAAAACTTGTTTTGGATACAAGTTTGAATATCATAATAATTAACCTTATATAAAGTCAAACGATCATCGAAAGTATAATATAAGAGAAATCCTTATATGAATAAACGAGTAGAGTAGCGAAAGCAAAGTGCTAGCAATTGGATGTGCGGTAACAGTACATTTGATTATGATATGATCTAAACCCCTTTGAAATATCGGGAAACCGAGGGTACTATTTGGGAGATATTGTATTAACAACAGACAATCAGTTTTTTATCAAAGGTTCTCATAAATATAAAAATATTATAACCTATGATAAAGGAATGGCAAAAAAAGAAAAAATTAATCAGAGAGCTTTTATTAAAAAAGATTTAATGGGATTTGGAACTGCAGTCGGAAGTTTCTCTAATACCGCAACGATTCTTTATTCGATGATTGGGATTTTTACAAAGCCCGAACAAGAACCGCAACGTCAAGAACTTCGCACACGCATTCAGCTTCTTCGTGAATATGTCGGACAAGAAATTGACCGTGCGAAACTTGGTATTAAACAGCCGCAATTGCCTGCTGCTTGGAAAAAGCACGTTAAAATTAACCCTGACGATACGGACGATGTAAAAGCTGAAAAATATAAACATAATTCGATGGTGATATCGAAGAAACCATACTTTTTTAGATATTTGTATCCAGAACTTAATAAGCAATATAAGCAATATGAAAATGCCTATAATATTATCTGCAAAGATATGTTTGGCGTCAAACTCAAAAAGCTCCTTGCAGATCCGAATAAAACAGAAGCACAACGCAATTTAATTCGTAGATATCAAAAATATTCTCCTTTGATTGTTTCTAATTGCGTTATGAATATTCTTTGTAAAGAATTCGAAGGAATTGATTTCGATATCAGATTTAAAAAAGACGGGCAGAATTTATTGCCGTTATTTGAAAATGAAGGATATGTGTGCGATCCAGAAAAGTTAAAAGTTTTCAGAAAAGCATATCAAGAGTTTAATAATAAAAAAGCGATGCGGGCGCTTGATGGTATGTTCCCCGATCGAGAAGACGGTATTGCAAAAGAGGTTTATTTTGCAATAAGTGATTATCTTAAAGATGAAATCCGCGAAAAGGTTTACGCTTTACAGCTTACCCCAAAAGAAGTAATGTTTTACGTCGGACAGTTGTCGAAAGGATATTCAAAATTCAACTGGAATTTTGCTTGGGATTTACTCGGGGATAATGTTGTTGATATAATTGATTATGGACAAACATATGCTCCCGTAAGAAGCGATAATGGCACGGAATATCTTGGTAGTATGTACGAATTAAAAGATGTCAGACAAATAATAGAGTTAGAAGAGGAGGAATTGAATTATGACGATTGAGCTTAATCCGCAATCAAAAGAAAAATTGCAGAGAGAACAAGCGGAAGCAATTATAAAAACAAATTCCTTCTCAAATCTCTCCGAAGTTAAGGTCGTAGTGGGATACTTACAATCAAAGGGTACTCCGCTGGAAGTGATTGTAAAGACATTAAAGACTTTTGATTGGAAGTTTTCGTATAAAATTTCTCCAACAGAGATTGTCGAAGCGTTGGCAATACAGAAAATCGATGAAAAAAAAATACTTCGTGGTTCGTTTGAAAACGTTGTGATTTATGATGATGAAAGAGACTATTTGTCAATGATTGAAAACGAAGATGAAAGACGCCTTTTATTTTACTTCTTAGTTATTGCTAAATGGAACAATCACCCTACGTGGTGGGTTAGATATGACCGTGATGCCGCATTCGATTTTTGGAATATGAAATATAACACAAAAGAACGCGAAGAGGTAATTAAAAATTGTTGCAATGAGGGTTTGGAGCTTCGTGTTGTAGGAAGTAAGAACCCGATGATTTGTTTCAATTTGTTTTATAGGATGCCCATTGGTGATGAAGTTGCTGTGATTGAGTGCGAAGAAGATATAAAGAGGGTTTATAAGGAATTATTTAAAAATGAATGGATATATATTTGATTGGGATGAGAATAGCGAGAAAATATTGAACGGAGAAGGATATACTACCGTTGGGCATCAGTTCATGGAGCAGGTTGCTTTGTTTAGATATTTGATGGACCACGGGTATACTAAGGATGACGTAGATAAAGTTTGGAGAAACACTAATTCAATTTTGTATCAAAAAACCTGCGGCGACGTCGATGAAATCGAACGGCTGTTTGCACGCATTTGGGGTAAAGCAGCTAAATGGAAGAACAATTTCAAAGGTAATGAAATTTTAATTTATCAAAGTGAAATCGACTTTATCAATAATATGGAAGTCTTGCCGTGGATTAAGCAATATGTGCTCACGTTACTTTGTGTTTATAAGTGGTGGGGAAGAGAATGGTGTAAATACGATAAGAAGATAAGGATCTTCTGTTTCAGTTGTACAGATATGAAAAGAGAAGAGGAAAGGTGTGCTATTAAAATTCATGAATGCATAGAAGAGTATAGGCCATTTGAAAGTAAGATAGTAGATCTCGCATTATCTTTTAAAATTAATTTTGTGCAGAGAAATAATTTGGACGATATCGTGTGCAAATTTCCGAATCCCCGTTATTTGATTCAAGCAATGAGTTATCTCGAAAATAAAAAAATATGTGAAGATTGCGGAGAAAAATATGAGTACGATTCTTTTTCTTGCAGATTTAATTTGTGTCCCAAATGCAGAAAAAAAAGAAGATATAAAAAACAATATGAATCTGCAACACGACATAATGTACGCAAAAACTAATATATGGAAAGAGAGTAAATAAGCTTACTCAAAGAAATAAAAGGAGCTAATAACCAATGGTTAATTTTGAAGATTTAGATTACAAAAGATTGGATAACGAGAGCGAAGAGGATTATCAGCTCCGTATTTGTAGCTTAAAAGAACAAAAAGGATTATATTGGGATGAGGTTGCCCAAATAATAAATCGCGAACTCGATTTAAATTATACGGAAAGCAGATATCGTAAGCTATATTCTGCATACAAAAAAGGAAGAGACGAGACGATTGAAGAGGACGTTACGTCTGAATTATCAGAATATATTTTGCAAAAACTTGATTTACAAAAGGAACGCGTTAAATTGTCGGATGAGCGCACGCAAATAAATGCATATGTGCGGCAACTTGCTCGCGAAGAAACGATTAAGGAAATCGCTTTACAATGTGCTCAAGAAATGAATTCGAAGAAGTTGCTTCGCAACGAAAAAGTGGCAAGAGATTTCTTTGGAGAGGGGAATTCCGCAATTGTATGTCTGAGTGATTGGCATTATGGAATTGATATCAAAAATTATTGGAATACATATAATCCTGAAATTGCCAAAGAGAGAATTACAAAGCTACGCGACGAGGTAACGGTTCGTTGTTTAGCGAATGGCGTCAAAGATTTGCATGTTGTGAATTTATCTGATTTGATTTGCGGACGCATTCATCTTGGATTAAGACTTGAAAGTAGATTTGATGTTATTACGCAAGTAATGCAGGTTTCTGAAATTTTAGCAGAATTGCTCAATGATTGGTCAAAAGATTTTGAAATTCATTATTATGACTGTCTTGATAATCATAGTAGACTTGAGCCCAATAAAAAAGACGCAATGGATTTAGAGAGTTTGGCAAGGGTAATTCCCTGGTATCTTAAAGAACGTCTTGGGGACAAAGTTATTATTCATGAAAATGAATTTGATGAGGGGATTATAAGTTTTAAGTGTCATGGTTATGAAATTTGTGGAGTTCACGGAGATCATGATAAACCAAGTGCTGTAGTTGATAATATGTGCTTAATGACCCATAGACATTATGACATGGTGTTAACAGCTCATCTTCACCATTTTTCGGCTGATGAAAAAAATGAAACTGTTGTTGTAAGCAATGGTTCATTAATGGGTACTGATACTTACGCAAAGAATTTAAGATTGAGTAGCAAGGCTTCGCAAAATTTAATTATTGTGGGTGATAATTCGGTTTGCGAATGTATTTATAGAATTATATTGAATTAGTTTAATGGGAGAAAATTTTATTCTCCCATTAAATTATTTTAAAGGAGAATAAAAGGATGGCAAGACCAAAAAAAAGTGATACGGCTGTTAGTTCTATTCCGAGTGTTACTGAAACGGAATTGGTAAATAGGTATTCTGTAAAATTTGAAAATGACGAACAGCTTTGTGAAGAGGATCAAAAAAATCGCAGAGAAATATTGAAAATTTTTAGATACGATCCCTTTGAAAATGAGACTGTTCACGATCAAAAACAATTATACAGAGATTTGGTTTCGATGTGCGACGAAGCCATAGGCGAAGATTTGCCCAAAATGCGTGGTGCAATTACACTGGTTCGTAGCTATTTAAGAGCAGACAGATTAACAGAAGCAATACAAAAATTAAGTATTGATGCCGAAACAATGATTGAACATGCGAAAGAACTCAAAACAATGACGGAAATGTTAACGCGAGAAACTGATATGATAACGAAAACTGTTAAGGATTTCGGGTTTGCAGAACGTTATGCCACCGCTAAAAGTCGTGGTTCTGGTACATTGGGTGCGGTTGTTAGAGATATTGAAAATTTTAATTATGATGACGGCAAAGTTAATCTATATGATATTGAAACCAGTGCAAGTATGCAACAAGCCGCTGATATAAGTGCTGCAGCGATGATTAAGCAAATTAGTTTGAGCGAAGCTGAATACTCAGATATGCTTAAAGAGCAGCGTGAAAAACTTGCAGAATTATACAGAGAGAACGAACGGCTAAGAGAAGAGAATAGGCTCATATATAAGCAAATTACAAAACAAGAATTACTTAAAGAGCTTGCACAAGATCTAGAAGGCAAAGGTCTTGGTAGAAGAGAAACACAGGCAATGGTTTTATCCGAAATAAAATTTGACGATGACAAAATCAAAGAGATTCTTACTAAGTATAAGGAGGCTAACAATGATTAGTGTGTATAGTAGAAAAACACAAATTGAATTGAGCCTTCGTCGTCAAGAAGCTATGGATAGATATGTGAAATTGTTGCAGTGGGGCAGAGCTAATCCAACGCGATTTATTGAAAAGATATTCAAAATTCAATTACTAGACTATCAGAAATATGTATTTCTTAATACTTGGACGGCCGAAACGGCTGCTTGGGTAATGTCGCGTAACGCCGCAAAGTCGTTTCTTGGTGGGTTGTATATGATGACAAGGGCGTTACTTTTCCCTTCGTCGAATATTTATATAATGAGTACAGTTGCGAGTCAAAGTAGAGATACTTTTATGAAGCTTGAAAATATAGCAAAAAAGAATATTTCGTCTGTAATTGGTAGTTCCGATGTTTTTGTTAATGAGGTAACGAAAAATACGGCGAATACCGATGGGTTTTTGCATGATAAAACAAGTTGTCAGGTGTCGTTATTTAGTGGTAGTTCTATCATTTCTTTGTCTGGTGACGCGAAAAGCATCGTGGGTAAACGTAGTGCTTTGAATTTTTATGATGAAGCAGGAAAGATTGATGCTGAATTTATTTCGCTTACTCTTCCGTTCCTTTCGCAGGACTCAAACTTTAAGACTGGTGAAGGGTTTGATTCACGCGTATACCCTCCAAACATAAAGAACCAAGCCATATTTGCAAGTTCTGCCGAAGGTGTAGATACTGTATTATATGAAAAATATAAAGACTGTGCCAAAAAGATGATGATGGGAATTCCTGGATATTTTGCTGCAGATATTAGTTGTGACATTCCTCTTGCTCCTACGCTTGGAGGCAAACAATATGCGCCGTTGCTGAAACGTACTGAAATAGACGATATGATGCGAAGCAATCCAGATCGCGCGGCCAGGGAATATTATAATATCTTTGATAGAGCTGGTGGAAACGATTCTGTAGTCTCGCGTAGTATTATTTTACGAAATGAACATCGTTACTTGCCAATTCCGTGCAGCGAGGGTATTGATAAGAAATACGTATTAGCATACGACCCAGCTTTGCAAGCAGATAATAGTTTTATTCTTATTGGCGAGCTTTATAGAGATCCAGAAAAAGGACTTAAAATGCGTATAGTGAACGGCATTAACTTAATTGAGAAACTTGGACCTACCGACAAAAGACCTCTTCGTACAACTGAACAGGTTGAATGGGTGCGCAAATTATTGGTTATGTATAATGGTGGTGCGTTAGATTATAAAAACATAAAACTTCGTATTGATGCTGGTGCTGGTGGACATGGTAGGGCAATTGCCGATATACTGATGCTTCCTTGGAAAGATCAAAATGGGAAATCCCATATAGGTATTTGGGACAGTAAAGATGAAACTGAAGCATATCGCAATATGCACAATGATAAATATCCAGAGGCCGACGATTGCCTTGATTTGGTTGAACCAAGAAAGTGTAGAACGCAATTATTTACAGATTTGGGGGCAATGATGTCTGAAGATTTGATAGACATAACAGAAGAGTTGCCTAACAACGGTGAATGGGATATTGATGGTGTTACTAAGACGCTTACTGGCGAAGAATTGCGTGCGTTGCTCGAAATTGACTTGATGAAACAAGAAATAATGACGATGCAAAAGATTAAGACGGCTGCTGGTAATGTCACATTTCAATTGCCTCCCGCAAAAGCAAAAACAATGCATGACGATAGAGCGTATTGCGCTGCGCTTCTCGCTGGTTATCTGGCAGATTTACGCCGAGCAGAACAAGCAGCGACAGAAAAGCCCAAACAAGATTATTTGAGCTATCTTAAGAGTAGATGCGCACAAGGAAGTAATAATAAACAGGTTACAAATCCATTTGCTGGATTAAGCAATCCGTTTAAAAGATAAAAGGAGATAAAAGGATGATATATAAATTTGTGGCAGATTGGGACGAAATCAATATAAATGATTTTGTAAAAGATTGCCAAAATAACAATATCGATGTGTGCTTTGATGGTGATAGAGCATATTTATACGGTGAACACGACGTGATGTACGCAAAAATTAATATATGGAAGAGAGAGAATAAAACTTTCTTTTTAAAGGAAATCACGGAAAAACCGACTAACAAGTTTGGCTCATTTGTCGATAATTGGATTTGTGAACGCTTCGAACAAGAAGAACGCGAGCTCATAGAGGCGCGGGAACAAGAAGAACTGCGTCGAATGAAAAACAATATCGATAAAGCCCGTGAGGACCTGAGGAAAAGAATAGAGCTCGCTCGACAAGAAAATAAAACTGAAGGAGGCGCGGACGCCAATGACCGAACAAACTGAACAAAAGCGCAAACGTGGTAGACCGCGCAAAACTACTGTAATAGAAAACGAAAATATATTGACTGACGACATAGCTCCAGAAACTCTTCGTATGGAGCAAACTACGCCAGTGGCAGATGGCGGCGTTAAACAGCCAAAGCTTACTATGTCAGATGTGCAAAATTCATTAAAGGGACTTTACGCTGACATACTTGGGGCTGGCGGATTTATGAAAAATATTACGGACTTCAATCTTAACAATCCGTTTTTGCAGAATTCTCGGTTAAAACTTATCGATGCATATCCTGCAACTTATAAACCCGAAGAGATTGCCGAAGCTCTTAAGTCTCCTCAAGATCACGAGGAAATGTTAAGGCAAGCTTCCGCTGGATTATCTGCAAGCCAATATTTGTATTATAAAATTTTGCGTGAAGCACAAGATGTGCCTCTTTATAAACATTATATCTTGCCTCCCGTTCTTGACGAAAGTGATTATCAAAGCAAGAAGTTTATTGATGAAGAAGAATTTGTTGATAAATGGCTGAAAGTTTTCGATCCACAAAGAACACTTAAACGTGTTGCGATGGATGTTAAGAGACAGGGAAAGGCTACATATATATTTAGACAATGCATTGAAGAGAAAAAGGGCAAAAAAGAACCTGCTTATGTAATTTGGCAAAAATTACCGCAACAGTTCGTTAAGTTGACTGCGATTGGACAATATGGATATATAGCAAGTTTTAATATGCTTATCTTCTTACAACCTGCGTTTTCACCCCTACAATATCCAGATTATATCCAAAAGATATGGAACGCTTTGCAAAGTGATGGTGCAGTAAGATATAACGAGAAAGAAGATAGGTATGAGCCTGATTTGAACAAATTGCGTTCGTTTAGCTTCAAATATAACGGGCAAGACATTAAGGGGAATATAGAGTCATCGATGATTTCTCGTGTTGCCGCTGAAACGTCGTATATGTATTGGGTTCAACTTCCAGCCGATTTGTGCTTTACATTTGAAAGCGATATGTCTAACTCTTGGGCGGCTCCCGATACAATGGGTATGTTTAGTGCTTTACAAGAGTTGGCGGATTATTCAACATTGGCAGGGCTTGTGGCGAGCACTCCTCTTACAGCAGTGCTTACTGGTCAAGCTGAAATTATTGATAATTCACAAGCTGGGCAAGATCAAACCGAAGTATCTCCTCATACTGTTGATGCGTTTACTACATTATTTAATTCGATGGTGTCTGGAAATATACAAGCGTTCTTTGCTCCGTTTAAAGATATGAAGCTGCAATCGCTTCCTAATATACCTAATAGTAGTGATATTAAGACGAAAGCGGTACAAAACTTTATTTCGGTTGCTGGCGAAGGTGGATTGATAGTATCATCGGATAAACCTTCAGTGGCGCAAATCAAGGGTGCTCAGTTGATGGCGGAATCCCAATACGATTCTGTAACTCGTCAATTTGAAACAATTTTGAATATGACGCTTCGCAGATGGACTGATTGTATGTACGATTGGAAAATCAATTTGTGGGGTGGCATTTTCACCTACGAGAATCAAATTAAGATTATGAAGGAGCAAGTTGCTGGCGGAGCAACATATTTGCTGCCGAGACTTGCATCAGCATATAATATGACAATGCGTGATGTGCGCGGTGTTTCCACGTATATTGATGCGTTTAAAATATACGATCGCTTTAAGACATTGGGTTGGGCTCAAACGATAACGCGTGCGAGCGTAGCCACCGATAAAAGCGGAGAAGAAGTAACGTCTGATGGTGCGGGTCGTAAACTAATAGAAGATACGGATATTGAAAGCGACGCCACTGCTCAGAGTAGAGAAACTGGAGCTAATACTACGGAAATGAAACAGGATTATGCAGCGAACGGGATGTGCATTTTATGTGGAGAACCTACAGAAGAAGGACACGTTTTATGTGAAGACTGCGAAGAAACATATGGTATAGATTCGGAGGTGTAATATGACTAAATGTAATCATAATATTAAGTCACCCGAATGTAGTATTAGATTTCTTACCCACCGTCATATGGTGGAAGAAAATATAAAGTACGGGATTTGTCCAATTTGTGGCAAATCCTTTACTATAGATGGGACGAAAAATACGTGCATCGAGGTTGGTTGTGCAGCCGAGAGCGCAAAGGAGGATGATGTAGGTTGAAAATTTCTGAAGCTACTTATAATCAATTGAATAATTTATTGCAAAAAAGTTTTGATTGCAATGCACAAGCGGATAACTTTGCTTATAATATTGATTATACTAGATATCCGTTAACGGCTGATATTTATCATCACTCTTTTGCTCATGTTTTTCCTCAATTGGCGGACGTTATTAGCGACTTGATGATTAAATTGAATGCGCGTCCAATTCGAAAGGGAATCAATACGTATGACAAAGAATATCTAAGTTTGCAAGATGTGTTTATTGACAATGATCGTATGACCGAAGAATATCGTCAAGAGATTAGAAAGACAATAGACATTGCAGATATGAATGATGACTATGAAATACGTATTGCTATGGAAGATTTTCTTAATAAATTCTTGCCCTACGTTAAACAATCTGATGTTTGGCGGTTTAAGGCAGAACAATATAAAGATTCTCCGTGGCAGTTCGACGTTCACTTTGAAGAATTGACCACATTTATCCCCATCGTCAAATAAACTAATAATTAGGAACTAGGAGAGAGACTAATATGGACGAAATTGTAAAGATGATAGCTACATATGGTATAATCCCCGTGTTCTTAGCATTGATGATTTTTGTTATTATAGGTTTAATGAGAAAGATGGCTTCGCAAGAAGAAAGATTAACGCAACTGCTAAACATGATTAATAAAAATACTGATCCAGTACATACGCCCGAAGAAGAAGAACGCAATTTAAGTGTTAATATAGAAATTAACAAACTTATATCTAATATGCGTGTAACTTTGGGGGCTAATAGAGTTACGTTTTATTCGTTTCATAACGGAGGAAAGGATTCGACTGGAAGAAGTTATCAAAAAATGTCGATGGTTCAAGAGGATGTGGATTATAACACCGTGTCTGTGATGAAAGACTGCCAGAATGTACAAAGAATGAGTATTCCGTTTTTACTCGAACAGTTGAAGGAACATGGTTGTTACCTAATAGATAATTTAAATGAGCTAAAAGGGATAGATCAAATAACATACCAGATGTTCGCTATAAGAGGAGTAAAATCTGTGTATGTCAAAGCTATCAAAGATACAGATGGCCGTATTTTGGGGTTTGTAACTGTCGAATATACGTTAAGCGAACGTAAAGTCGATATACAAGTTTTAAAAGACGAATTAAAAGATAAAACGTCTAGAATAGGCGGATTGTTGGTTGGAAGTAACAATCTGCATATCAGTCATATGTAAAAGGAGGATTGAGTGCGATGAGCCAGTTTTTTGAACTTAACTCTGACCAAATCAGAGTTAGGGATATTTTAGGTAAAAAGCACTTCCTCGAAATTGAAATATTTGCAATATCAGACGAAAATCCAAATAGGAATAAAAGCCACTTTACATTGGAAGCAATGAAAGATGGGTTGGAAAGTTTCAAAAACAAACCGATTTTGGGATTTTTTAACAAAGGTGATTTCGTGTCTCACCAAGGTAGAGCGAATTATGATCCCGAATACGATTTAGAGTATTGGGATAATTCCGATGGAGAACAGATTCTTGGTTTTATAAGAGACGAAGATCAGATTGAAATTGTTGAAAGAAATGGACTTGATTGGATTAGATGTACCGCTATGATATGTACGCGATATAATTACAAACAAGTTAAAAGATTACTCAAAGACAAGAGTAAGAAAATTTCCGTTGAAATCGACATTGTAGACCAAGAAAAAGTCAACGATATAACGCAAATTAATAAGTTTGAACTTCTGGGTATAACTATTCTTGGTAGCAGGAATGGTGTGGCAGTAAGAGAAGGAATGGAAGGAGCACATCTTTCTATACTTGATCTTATTGAAAGTGAAAGATATAATGGGCAACAACAGGCTCTTATGTTTGAATATTCCCAGTTGGAAAATAATAGCAAGGAGGAAGACAATTTGGCTAAAGAAGATATTGGCACCAAAGGTGCACTAAAAGTCAACAAATCTAAAGAAGCCATGTCTGATACCGAATGGGGAAGTGTCAATAAGACAGAGTTGCGCAACCGCGTGGTTGCTGCTTCCAACTTCAAGGAAATTGCGGATGATGTATTCCTTGATTTAAGAGAAGGTTGGGAAGATGGAGAAGTGAGTAAGCTCAAATATCCTGTTATGCAACTCAAGGACGATTCCGAGTTGGTATATAACAGAGGTGGTTTGGCTTCTGCAAAGGCCTATGCTGAGAAAAACGGCGAACAAGAGGTCTTAAAGAAACTTAAGTCTATTTATGAACATTTGGGTCTGGATGATTCGGAAGAGAAATATTCTTGCGAAGATTTCTGTGAATTTTATGAGGATGAAGAATGTGAAGATGTAGATAAAAATTGTGACAATAAGTTCGAAGATGATCATGAAGGTGACGAACCTGAACACGATGGAGATGAAGATGAATGCGAAGATTGTGGCGACGAAGATGAAGAGGATAAGATCCGTGAACATCATGAAGACCACGAAGATTGCGTTGATTGTTCCGAAGAGCATAAAGATGACGACGAAGATGAATCTGTCAGAGATGAACATTGTGTTAAGCTTGAAGCTGAATGTGAACAACTGAGAATGAAGTGTGGCGATTATGAAAGCAAATGCGCTGGATATGAAACACGCATTGCTGAACTTGAGGAACAAAATAAACTCAAGTGTGAAGAATGTGAAGGAATGAAAAGAGAACTTGAGGAAGCTAATTCCAAGTTGTCTGCTATTCGTGTCACTGAACAATGTAAATACATTGATGCCCTTGCTTGCAAAATGAAGTTTAATGATGAAGATGTCAAGGGTGTGAAGGAAAAGTGCGAAAGAAAAGAGTATGCTTCTAATGAAGAAATCGATAAAGATATGGCATATATTATGTTTAAGAAGAAAGATTTCGAAGCAGAAGTTAAATCCGCACAATTTTCCATGGGCATTGTAGATGTAGAAATGCCCAGACAAACTGTTACTGAAGGTCGGAAGTCGGAAACTGCGATGGAACGACTCAGAAATTTAGCTAATAAAAAATAATTTAAAGGAGACAAAATATTATGGCTAATATGGAAACTTTTTACCAAGGTTTGATGGCTTCCGAAAGCGTTCAATCTTACGTTGGTTCTTTGAAGTTTAAAGCAAATGGCGAATATGCCGAAATTCATGACGGCGCCCTTGCTGTTCTTGGCGAACTCGCTGACAGCGTTTCGTATGACGGAACGAAAGATGACAATGTGTATGAGGCTGAAGCTCCCAAGGCTGTTACGGACGAAGTTGTGATTGTTGATCTCGCTGAGATTTCTCAAGGCGTTATCGCTGGTAACAACTACAAGATGGGTATCAAACTTGTCGGTCTTCGTTGCCTGCCTGGTTATGCTGCTCGTTATCGTCATCTTATGAAGAATGACCGTTTCTGGGTAAGCGGTGACTGCTTTGATAAGGCTCCCGAAGTTGGTAAGTTCGCTGGCGTTAAAGCTAATGACACTCACTTTGCTGCTCTCGATGAAAAAGCTGCTGAAGGTTTCTGCGTGAAAGTAATTGACTCCAGAGATTTCACAGTTGGTAACGGCGCTTATGGTTCTATGTACCTGTGCCGTGTACTGTAATTTAAAAAGGAGGAAAATATTAACATGATCGCAATGTTTAATTATAATAGATCTGACGATGAATTGTTCAACAGTGTTGTAGATGCTGCTGTTGAATCCACTCGCATTTCTCTTAACGGCGTTGAAAATCGCGCTCAATATGAAGCTGATCAAAAATTGATCAATGAACAAATTGTTAAATATGCAGTGCAACACACTCGCTATGAATCCGCTTTCGAAAAAGACGGTGCGGCTATCATGAAGAACCCCATGGTTGTTAAAGCTTGCCGCGCTAACTTTGATGCAGTTGTTGCTGAAATTATCAACGCTGCTATTCCTATGACGACTTCCAAGAGATTTGGCGATACGTTTATGGAAATTCACCAAGTGGGTTGGGGCGATACTGCTAGATTCCTTATTTCTTCGAACGATTTGTTCAAGGTAAATGAGATTGCAGAAGGCGTTCAACGTGGTATTTTGCAACCGATCTACAACAACGAAGTAACCGTTGATTGTGGTCCTATCCAAATCGCTACAGCCATCGATTTCTATGCTGTTGCTTCTGGTAACTTTGACTGGGGTAACTTCGGTATGCGTGCTGGTTATTCCTTCAATGGCGCTATCATGCTCAGAGCTATCGCTGCTCTTGCAAGTGCTACGAATAACCTTGGTGCTGCTTACAGCCAAGCTGGTGTTGCTACGAACAGCTGGGCAACCCTCGTTTCTCGCGTAAGTGCTGCTAACGGCGGTGCTTCCGTTTATGGTCTTGGTACTCTTGTTGCTCTTAACCAATGCATTCCTTCGACTGTTGGTCTTCAATATGGTCTTGGTACCGAAGTTTCCAAGGAAGGTTTCTTGGATAAGTACCTTGGCGCTCGTTTGATTCCTCTTGACCAATTCATTGTGCCTGGTACTGTGAATTCGACCGCTCAGCTCGGTCTTAAAGACGACAAAGTTTACCTTGTGGCTGCTGACCAATATAAACCCGTTAAGGTTGTATATGAAGGAAATTCGGTTGTTGTAGAAATGGATAAAGACCAAACGACCGATAAGACCTACAGAATTTGGGTTACTATGCGCGTTGGTGTTGCTGCTGTTGTTGGTAGCAAGTTCGGTGTAATCACGCTGTAATTTAAAAAAAATATAAAAAACAGTCGTTAAATTGCTTGACAATACAAAAATAATATAGTATAATCAATTTGCACGGTGGGACAGCGGAGTAGCTACCGTTTCCCCGACCTCCTGAACGGGGATTACCACCGAGCAATAATTATTTCAGGAGAAATAAAATGCCAGTAAAAGTTAATATTGATTTAGATTTGTTAAAGGAAATGTATATTGGCCAAAATAAATTGCTTTCTGAATGTGCTGATTATTTTGGTGTGTCTGTTCCCACTGTAAGACGCAACTTGAGATCTATGGGTATTAAAAAGCCTACGGAATTAAGAGGCCAGATACAAGGAAAAGATAAGATTGAAATAGATATTGATGAATTGAAACGATATTATATCGATGAAAATCATACACGTAAAGAAACGGCAGAATATTTTGGTGTCGGAGAGCATATAATAAGAAAGAGGGCGAAGGAAAACGGGTTGATAAAACCGTTGGAAGCATTAGAGAAAAATGCGCAACATACTCTCTTATCAAAATATGGTATGCATCCTGCAAAAACTAAGGAAGTTAAAGAAAGAATGCGCAATACAACTCTATCGCGTTATGGGGTTGCAAATTGGCAGTCTACTAAATTATCTAAAGAAGTTAGAGATATTTTGAGTAGCGAAGAAAGCTTTAAGAAATATATTATAGAAAGCGGAAATAATACAATTCTTAAATTGCAAAAGGTTTTAGGCTTTAAAAGTGAATCAAATGTTTATGTATATATTCGGAAGTATAATGCGGAAACGTTGATAGATAAAAGTATGAATAAACCCGAGACCGAGATTTCTGAATTTCTTGATAAAATTTTCGTTACTCATGTAAGGACAAAGCAAATAATTAAGCCATATGAGATAGACTTTTATTGCCCCGATTATAATATCGGAATAGAGTTCAATGGCGATTATTGGCATAATTCTTTGAATAAGCCCAAGCAATATCATTTTGATAAATCTAAAGATGCTCAAAATCAAGGTATTAGACTAATACACATATGGGAACACGAGTGGAACGATCCTCGCAAACGTCCTATTATCGAGTCTATGCTTAAAATTGCATTTGGCAAGATTGAAAATCGTATTTATGCTCGTAATTGTGAGATTAAAGAAATCACAAACGCTGAAGCCAAACCTTTTAATGATGCAAATCATTTGCAAGGACATAGAAATGCCGCAGTGACTTACGGGTTATTTTATGATAATCAATTAGTTCAATTGATGTCGTTTAGCAAAACAAAGTACAATAAAAATCTTAAGGGTGATAACTCTTGGGAAATTATACGTGGTTGCCCTGGTTCTAATAATGTGGTTATTGGTGGGGTATCAAAACTCTTTGCTCATTTTGTAAGAGAATATAATCCAGATGCTGTTTTTAGTTATTGTGATTTCAATAAGTTTGACGGTAAGGGTTATGAGGCTCTTGGAATGAAATTTATTGGTTATACTGGTCCAGATATGAAATGGCTTATGCCAGACGGGTCTGTTGTAGACAGAAGTCCGTCGAGGCACAAAGAGCTTAAAGAACAAGCAGAGGCCCAATTATGGGGTTCTGGTTCAAAAAAATATCTGTGGCAATCAAGCAAATAAACAACTAAATAACAAAATAAATAATTAAAATTCTGCCACCCCAAACGGGTGGCTTTTCTTATGCCTACGAAGGCTTAAAACTCGGTGATTAAAAGGAATATAAAGGAGAAATTTATCATGGCTAAAACCGTTGAAAATAATGTAGAAGTTGAAACCGTTGAAGAAGTTAAAACGACTAAAAAGACCAAAGATACAAGCGAAATAGATGATCTTAGAGCTCGACTTGAGGCGCAGAACAAGCAAATGACGGACCTTATGAATTTGGTGTTGCAGATGCAGGTCGCACAACAGGCTGGTACACCTGCGGCAAAAAACGATGAGGAATGGATTAAGATTGTTCACCTTGTAGGACGTGCGGAGGGTTTGTCTACTTATATTAAACTTTCTAACCTTGAAGTACAACTGACTGATTTTATGGAAGAAAGATCTTTGACGAAGCAACAATTCGAAGAACTCCTCGGCAAACACAGAAAGTGGTTTAACGAAGGTATTTTGAGCGTTGCGAATGGTTATGAAAGTATAGCTAAAAAATATGGTCTTAAAACAGCAAAAGATTACCCGATGAATTCGGAATTTATCCAAAGACTTGGTACGCTTAGTATTGCCGATATCGAAAATATGTATGAAAAACTGCCTGAATCTGGTAGAGATTTCATTCTGAGCTACTGGGCAAGAAAAGTTGAAGCAGGCGATCCTAAATTCAAAGATATTCGTAAGCTTGAAAGTCTTAATAGAATGTCTAACGGGGCATTTGATGGTTTGATGCAATCTGTAAAATACAATAAGTAAAGTGAAAAGGAGGGTTATCTAACATGATATCCTTTAGTGATATATACCAACGTGCGATTAATTTGATAGATGACCCAGATATCTCACGTGCTTATGCAAACAATCCCATAGAGTTTAAGAGAATTATGTATAATTTTCTTGTAAACGGAGTCAGTATAATTACTGCCCCCACTGCGGTGTGTGATGCGCTTGCATTACAAACGGCGCCTATTGGAAAAGGGGAAGAGATTATTGGTACTGGTGTAAAAGAGTATGCGCTTACGATTGAAATACCTGAGGGTGCAGATATTATGGTTTATACCGTTGATGCCAAGGGCAGAATGATCGTGGATTACGACGCCGAAGTTAAGGATGGTAAGGTTATTTTTAGTAAAGAATTACCTAATGATTCCAAGGCTTTGGTTGAATACTACTCTGATGGGTCTTTTGATGCAGATTTTAGTAACATTACGAAAAAAAATAATGTACCAGCAGCCTCTCTTGAACAAAGAGTGATTGATATGCTGGCACGTGCGACGGTTATCTCTTGGGCAGACAAAGAGAAAAACTTCTTACTCGATATACGAAACTTACTGAATGATACTGATTTTAAACTTCACTCACCTGCGAACTCCACAAAGAGTAAGGTAGAGTGGGTGGCCGATTTGCGCAATGAAATATTTAATTTGCAAAATAAATTAGATTGGGATATGCGTAACAGGGCAAGGAGTCGTTATGGATATTAATAAAGAGCAACCTTTTGAGAATAAATTGGTATTGTCTGTAGTCGGTAAGAAAAAGTATCTGAGCAAGCTTGTTGGCAAGATGATTAAGATCTTGTATCTCATAGAAGAGGAGAAAGAGACAGGCAATACCCCAGAGCATTATATATATGGCCAGTTAATAGAGATGAATTCTGCCAACCAATTATTTGATGGCGAGTTGACCGATCTGATTGTTAAACTCAATTATGTATACGGCAATTACGATAAAGTCAAATTTAAAGAGATTAAAAGACAGATATTCGAAATTAATAGTAGTATAAATCATCTCCTAAAAGCCTTGGCCGAGGAGGGTGAAGATGGGGAAGATAATTGATACGACTTTCGCTCGAAACCCTTACAATTTAATTTCTCAAACCCCGCCTAATTTGAAGAAAGATAACTATTATATGCACACATTACAAGATAAAGTTGATGCGGACTGGGAGTATCGTCATAATAAAGTTGACGTTGAGCGTGAGCAGACGATTGGCGAAAACGACTATACTCCGTTAGAGGTCGTAATTCAAACCATTCGTAATGATAAAGGTGAAAAGGTATCTGATAATATTAGACGGTTGGTTTTTAGAGATATAAAATATGAAGCCCCAATTGGGACTAAATTTAGATTTTCCTACAATTTTGATTTAGACGAACCCAACGAAGATAAAAACGTTTGGTTGACGGCTAATAAGAATAGCGCGAGCCCCACAGAAGCTTCGGTTGTGGTGAGATGTAACGGTACAATTGCTTCGACATATGTCGACGAAGACGGTGTTAATAAGATTCATTACGAGGAGATTTATTCTTCGACGAACCTTTCAAGTACAATTCCGAACTTTAATGCCGCCATTGTTACAGCCAAATCTGACTTAACCATCTTAGCACAGCATAATAAATACACGAGAAATTATTATGTAAACCAAAGATTTATCGTTGGTTACAACCAAGTTTATAAAGTTGCGGCGATTCAGAATATGGATTCGCTGTATACATATAAGGCAGATGGTGCGGGTCTTATAATGTTATATGTTAATTTAGATCAAATTTCAGAATATGATAATTTTGAAAATAGATTGGCTTATAACGGGAAGGATGAGGAAGTGAATCCGTCTCAACCGATAGTTGAGGGCGAATATGAGTTTGGTGTTGTTGAACCTAAACCATTACCTACCGAATTATACAGTGACGAAATTGTGTTTAAAGCACAATTAAGCGTAGACGGTAAGCCCGTTGATGGTAGCGTAATTCAAGAGCCTGTATTGGCGATAAACGGAAATGAAGACCCCCTGTATATAGATAGGTATGTAACGATGGAGTTTGTCAACGGAACAAATGAATTTAAGCTGCGTAGGAAAAAAGTAATAAACAAAAATCTAAGCGTTACCGTTTCGATGAGTGCGGAGAATCCCTCGGGAAAACCGTTCGAACAAACATTTGAGCTGTTCTTGGGAGGTCTGGAATGATGAATTTTTATAATAGCGATTCTGAGTTTAACAGATACACCAACCTTGAGGGTATAGAGTGGAGAATAATTAACGCTTTGGTTAAAAGCGATTCGAAATATGCTAAAAAGCTATGGAGAATGCTTAAATATAATACGGCAGATTGTATTAGTGATTTGGAGACTTGCCCTGAATTGACGAATAAAGAAAAATATGCGTTGATTTATAGAGATAATGCGGAAGGGTCAGACAAGAAGGTTTTTATGGCACCGTTTTTGGATGATGCTTGGACTGAACAATCGGCCAGATTAGATGTGTATGTAAGTGATATCGATCCTACTAATCATGTGATTGGTAATGTCGGCGTGACGTGTGAAATTGTTGTACATAATAAGATTAACAATATTTATGGTGACGCTGAGGAAGGGAACGAAAATACAATTCCGACTGAGTTGGACGATGACGGTAATATGATTATTCCGTCTAAGAGTCGTGCAACAACAATGCTTAAATGTTTGGTGGCAGCACTGAATGGTTTAACCGTTGAGGGGGTTGGCGTTCTTCAATTAAATAGCACGATAAATATGCGTTCTAATGCCAGAAGTTATGTTTGGAATAATAGATCTTATTTTGGGTTTGCGGTGACTTTTTATACGGTGATGGGACAATCGTCTGAGAATCCTTCATTCGGGTGGTGATTGTAAATGAAAGTTTATAATCCAGATTTAAAAAAGTCTATTGTAGACGAGCTTTATTATTTAGATAATACATATTTTCAACTTGATAAGCCCATTCCGTTCAAAGATGGGTTAACAATTTATCCTGTGAATGTGCAATATTATAACGAATTTTTAAGTAGCACCGCTTGCTTAACTTTGAACCGCTTGGAAAGTATCGAAGGTATCGAAACTAATAACCTTGGATATCTTTTGCTTAAGGTGAAGGATGAGAAAGAAGGTGTTATGTGGTCGACCTATTTGTCGAAATTATGCGAACTCGTTTTTCATATTAAAGACGGCGTGAGATGTAAAAAATGTGGCAAAGTAATGAGCTACATTGATTTCGTTAACGCTGCTCAAAAAGCACAAGAAAATAATGAAAAAGAAATTTTCTGCGAATGTGGAAGCTCTGATTTAGAAGGAGTTATAACATATAGACTAAATAATGAGAATAAACAATACGAACTTATTGTAAATGGGGTCACTATAACATCGGATGATTTTGATAGATTTAGAGAAATAGTAATGTATCAAAACCTGCCTGATTATAAAGATGATAGCTGGGTAGACCCCGATGTTAGAGAGGATCAACAAGAAAAACAAAGACTTTTGGCAAAGAAAAACAAGACTGGTAATGCCACTCTTGAAAGAAAAATTATTTGTGTGGGAGCTAAAACTGGCTACACAATTGATTATATTATGGGGTTAAGTATCAGAAAGTTCTTAATCCTTTTATCTGCCGTTGATGATTTGATTACATATGAAACTACTCGTATAGGTTTAATGACGGGAATGGTTAGTACTAAAGAACCGCTCGAACATTGGATTTATAAAAGAGAAGACGAAGAATTATATGGAAAAGCTGCGACCGCAGAAAATATGCAAAATAAACTTTCTGGCAATGAGTAGTAATACTTATTCAATTTAAAAATTTTAAAGGAGAAAATATAATATGGCTAATTATATTCTTGGCGGTGTTATGAATGCTGAAGCTTTCATTGAACGTGACGGCAAACTTGAACATTATTTTAGCGCGAAGACGTTGACCGATAGTACTGTCAACATCTCCGTAACAAGCGAAGAAATCCGTGGCGGTGAAGGCGCTCAATTGCTTGGTCGTTTTTTCCACACCTCTAACTTTGGTGTAAATCTCACGGACGCTTTGTTTGATTTCAAATATCTCGAAGCTCAAATTGGTTCGGATATTGCTGAAGATGGCGAAGGCAAATATTTTATAGAAGAAGTTGTTACTGTAACTGGTGGCAAAGGAACTCTTAAGAATACACCCGTTGCTTTGTTTGACAATGATCAAAAAGTTTGCGCTGGCTCTATAAAGAATGTTATTGCTTGGATTAGAGATTGCGATGGTAATTATAGCACTGTTTATCCCAACGGAAAAGAATTTACGACTGAACTCGCCGATGGTGATTACTGCGTTAAATATCCGATGAGCAAAGAAGGTTGCAGACAGGTTGTGGTTAATGCTATGTACCAACCCAAAGAATTCAAACTCATCCTTACTGGACAATTGTTTGCTGGTAGTACTTGCTCTATTGCAAATTCTTCGAAAGTCGGTAAGCTTGTAATTGAAATTCCTTGTTTCCAACTTGATGGTAGCGTTGACCTTGGTCTTAACATGAGTTCTGCAGCTACGATCGCTCTTAACGGTTTTGCTCTTTCTTATGGTTGCGGTTGCAATAGCGAACCTCAATATGCTAAGATGACGGAGATTCTTGAAGCGGATCAATATGCTGGATATACGGCTATTACGGTACTCAACAAAGACGATCTTCATGTTGGTGACAGAGTGTATGTGTACGCTACTGGCGCAAAGAAGATGCCGCGTAGATTTTTGGGAGCATACACTGTCCAATATGCTGGTGAAGATGGACAAATAGATGCTTTGGATTCCAATGGTTTAATTGTAGAGGGTGCTGTTACCAAAACTCTTACGATTACTGTTACGGAAGAGGGCGCTCTTAAAGGTAAGACTGTTACGACTGGCGTAGTTAAAGCGAAGGCGTAATTATGCGTTGTAAATTTGTGATTCCTCGTGGCGGTTCACATGCAAAGTGTTCCAAGCTGGATTCATACTGTTTACATCAATATTGGTGTACTACGGATAGAATTTATAAATGTACTGGCACAAAGGATAATTGCAAATACTACGAGGAAGCCGAGTCGCAAGATACGGTAGAAAAAACTAAAACTGAATAATTGATAAGGAGACTGGGGAAGATGCAGAGGCACGACCTCAGTCTCTTTTTATCATTAAAATTTGAATAAAAGTGCATTTTTAATGTTGAAACAACGTGTAAAAAGCACACATTAATATATATAAGTCATCGAACAAAACGGAGGACTATTATAATGTTATACTTAGATTATGCGAAACAAGTTGGCGATCGCTATATTCTTAATTTCTTTGCCGATTCCGTTGAAGATATTGATGAAGTAGCAAATGGCAAAGAATTTATTACTAAAAATGGTACAAACTATGGTGTACCGATGGCAAGCTCTACGGTTGTAGTAACCATGCCCGATAAGAGCAAGAAAACTTATGTGCTGGGAGAAGATGGTAATTGGACCGATACACAAATGAATCCTGGTGATTATTATACAAAAGAAGAGGTGAATGAAAAATTTGCCACTTCGGAAGCGGTTGACAATATCGAAGCGGAGATTACCGAACTTAAATCCAAGCCGATTTATAAGCATAGCGTTTTTATTCATAAAAACGTTAGCAGCACATATGGAAAAGATGAGTGGCTCGATTTTACTTTTTATTCGAATGTAAGTACGCCCGTTAAGAAAAGAGATTTGTGCCCCGCAGGAAGCGAAGGAAGTTTTCTTTTGTTGGCTCAAACATATGGTCATCATCACGAAGCGGATGCAGAGGGCGACGCTGGTTACGTTGTCACGATTCATTCTTTCGATCAGGGGTCTATTAAATTTGTGAAATATGATGGAACGATTGAATATTTCACGATTAAAATTAATGACGCATGTACTGTAACTGATGCCGTATACAGAATGGACAGTTATTCGATTAAGGAATAATTAATAATAACAAGGGGTTGAATAGTATGCAAGAATTACTAAAATACCAAAAGAATATAAAGGAAATACCGTATATAATTGGGGTAGATCTAGCATTATACCGTACAGGTGTATGTGTTTATCATCCTGCTACGGATACCTTCACCGATTTAGAAGAAGTACAAGTACCGCATGAAACAGATATTCCTATGCTGATTTTGTGCGATGGATTATCGAATTACTTCGAAAGAATTACTGCTAAATACGGCAATGGTGGGATGGTAGTGCAAGAAGCTATGCCTGCGCAAGCGGGACCTCATTCTACTATTAGCACTTTGCAAGCATTGGCAAAGGCGCACGGCATTTTAGAATTGTGTGTGTGTTTACACGATGGTCTTTATCGATATGATAAAACGGGAGTATATAGTGTATCGGTGAAATCAATATTTAAAACTGAAGAGACGCCAAAACCCACAAAGCAAGACATACAAGCGAGACTAATCGAGTTGTACGATTGCAATTTTGATGGGATGAGCGAAAACATTTCGGATGCGATGGGTGTTGTGTATGCTTTGATGAATCGTAAATGGAATAATGATATCAAAGAGAAACAGAAGGAGATAAAGAGAGAAATTAAATCTCTGAAAGCACAGCATGCAATTGATGCTCATCAAAAAGAAATTGAACGCCTACAGGCGTTAATGATATAGTTAAAAGGAGGAAATGGCAATGGCACGATCAACCGTGTATAACGCTGACCTTGTTACGCCCGAAGATTGGGCCAGGGTCGAACCTCAGAACATACAATTATTGGAAGAATTTGTAAATTATCTTGTTGCCTCCGACAAAAGCCCGCAAACTGTTAAACAATATGAGGCTTGGTTAAAAGTCTTTTTTGTTTGGAATTTACGTAGGAATAACAATAAATTCTTTGTTGATATGAAGAAAAGAGAGTTTATGAATTTCTTTGGTGATGGAAGATTGAAATATGGTTGGAGCCCGAACAGGCTGTCTTCGATGCGTGCGGTTTTGAGTAGTTTGAGTAACTTTATTGAGCGTATTTTAGATGAAGATTATCCGACGTTTAGAAATATAGTCAAAGTGCTTGAACCAATTAACATCGAGCCCGTAAGAGAGAAGACCATTATCGATGAAACGGATATAATGGCTGGTGTTGAAAAGCTTGTGGAATTAGGAGAAATTCAATTAGCTTGTTGGTTATCCCTGTTGTTTTCGTCGGGGATGAGAAAGTCTGAAGCGGCACAAATGAAAGTTGAATATTTCACTACCGATAAGAAAATTGTGTTTAATGACCTTGCTTATATGACGCCGAAAATTAGGACGAAAGGACGCGGCGTTAAAGGTAAGCAAATTCCAAGATATATATTTAGAGATACTTTTGATAAATATTTAGATTTGTGGCTAAACGAACGCGAAAAACTTGGCGTCAATTCTGAATATTTGTTTGTGATTAAGGGCAGCGAAGGTGAATGGAGGCCTGCAACCGCATCGACGTTTAGTGGATGGAGTAAGAGAGTTGGAGAAAAAATTGGTGTAGAAGATTTATATGCACACGCTTTAAGACACGCATTTACGACAGAACTTAAAAAACGTGGGTGGCCTGATTCGGTGGTTGTTCAGATAATGAAATGGAGCGATCCTAAAATGTTGTCTATTTATAATGATAATACCGAAGAAGATGAGCTGAGCAGTTTCTTCTCTAATCTTAATATGGATGGTACTTATACTGCTAACAATCCATTGGAAGGCGGTGATAGATAATGGCTGATTTAAAGAATATAAAAATTGGTAATGATATTTATAAAGGCGTCAAAGAGATAAGCGTTCAAGATGCAGATGGGTCTGGCAGAGATTTATTTTTGTCTGAGAGTTTTATCGAAGATACCACAACTGTTACTATTGATGAAAATAGTACACAAACGTTTAAGCCGACGAATGGGTTTGAAGCAACGAAACAAATTACCATCACGGTTAATGTGCCTGGCACAGTGCCGTCTGGAACGTTGGACATCACCGATAATGGAATTAAAGATGTTAAAAATTATGCAGAGGTCAACGTAAATGTCGAGCCGAATTTGGAACAAAAAACCGTGATAATCACCGAAAACGTCACGACCGAAGTCACGCCTACGAGTGGCAAGGATGGTATTAGTAAAGTTACAATTACGACTAGCGTTCCAACAAGTGGCGGTGTTGAAGAAGTTGCGACAGCGGCGGCCATGAACGCATTGTTGGTGGAAGCAAACGTCGGCAAGTACTACAAGTTCACTGGCACGACGGATAGCAACTACACAAACGGTAACTTATACCTCGTAGAGAGTGGGCAGTGAGTAGCGGTGGAACATGGGTGCTTGGACGGTCGATGGATATCGCACGATAGTGTTTGATGAACCCGTGACTGATACAAATTTGTTGAGTTGGTTACAAACAAGAGCGGTAAAACAAGGAGGAATTTTATGAACGATGTAATTATGTGGATTATTATCGGATTAGTGGGTGCAGGTTTGCTTGCATTTATTATTTATTATCTGATAAAATTCTTTAAACTAAGCAAAGAAGAAAGAATTGAAGTATTGAAAACATACCTCAAGGGCGCAATTGCGTTGGCAGAACAAGAGATTGTTGGTAATAAGAAGGGCGAAGAGAAGTTAGCGATGGTCGAAGAGTATTTTAGACAACATGCTCCTTGGTTCTTGAAGGCATTGTTGCTTATTACTGGCAAAGACAATCTGAAAGATTTGATTGAAGAAGCACTCAAAGAAATAAAGGGTAGCTTCGAAAAGATTCCTGCACAGGCAATTGAAATGAAGAAAAAAACAAACAAAAAGAAAGTTGTTTCCGAAGAAGAGAAATAATATTTTTTTAAAAACGAGGATTAGGATATGATAACACATAATAATTTTTATTTTTTAAATGAAGTAAGTGTTGCAATGGAGAGCCCGATTACGCACAACACGCGCGGTGAGGTTCTCACGTTGCAAGTTGAAGGCACCGCAAGTGCAGTTAAACTGCAGGTACTTGGTTGTTCGGATATGGCATCGGACGAATATCATGTTTTGTCTGGATTGAATACGGCATATAATCTTTTGGACACGATTACCGAAAAGGGAATTTACACATACGGTATTGAAGGTATGGGTAAAATCAAGGTAGTTTTGCTCGAAGTATCTGGCGGAGAGATTAGTGCTTTTGGAAAAGTGACGATGGGGGTGTAGTTTATGGCAACTGATATGATTGCACGTGGACTTGCGGCTCGTCTGACCAGTGGTCCGAATGGCACAATCCCCGATAAATTTATGCCCGTTTTTCCTGTTGAAGGTGGAACTACTTATTCGGTTGGTGGAATTATAGCTGGAACCGAATTGAATGGGCTCACATACGAACAGATTCTTTCAATGATGCTTTATGGTATTGTGAATCCTGCATTGACCGCACCGTCTTTGAATGTCACGACAGATCATGTCAACGCTATAATTGGCGGAGCTGCAGATATTACTGGAACGGCGATGTTTGATCGTGGTACTATAAATCCCGCGTATGGAACTTCTGGATTTAGAGCTGGTTTGCCAACTGCGTATGTAATCAATGGCAATGAAATCGCATCGAGCGCTCTTAATTACAGCTTCGACGTCACCATTGATAAAGTGGTTGCAGGCGACAATGCCGTTGTTATTGGTGTTAAATACGCCGAGGGTGAACAACCCAAGAATAGCACTGGAGGCAATTTTGATTCTCCTCTGCCTGCTGGTACAATAGAACGTATTATTAAAATCAATGGTACGTATCCGATTTTTGTAACAGAAACAAGCGAACAAACACAGGCGGGTGATTGCGCCGAAATGCCTATTGATACAGTTACCAATACCGATGAGTTCCAAATAAGTGTTGGTGCTGAAAAGGCGAGCACTGATGGAAAGCAGTGCTTCGGTGTAAGTTCTTTGATGCCCGAAATCAAAGGCATTCAACAATATAACGAAGTAATGAAAACTTGGGCTTGGATTCAGGGAAGTCCCGAAAAATCTCTTACGTCATTTAGTGTTACGACTACAACTAAGACAATTAATGGGGTAGAAGTTGAATACAAAATGTACACGAACAACTTGCCCACGATGGGTGCGCGTAAGTTAAAGATATTTACGGTTCTTCCTTAGGAGGAGATGCGATGAGTAGACTTAGAGGAATTTTTGACTTTTCTGCAAACTATGAACCGACGTACTCTGCTCCCCTTGATGCCCGTACCGTTGTCGATTTAAAGAGCGATTTAATCGCACAGGCAACCTGGGATGTTGGTGATGGTAGCAGTTATTTATTTAACGGTCTTTTGGTTTGTGTAACGAAAGATACCGTTGATAATAATGGTTTGTACCTTTTATTAGATGTTGCAAAATTTGACGTCGAGAGTTCTTGGCAAAAACTTGCAGATATACAACAAATCGAAAAGCTCAATAAGCGTATCGATGAAATAGTTGTTGGTGTTGGAGGAGCTGTTCAAGTTGCAACTCTTTCTGCACTGCCCTCGAAAGGGGAAGTAAATGGAATTTACTTTGTAATTGATGAAAACGCAACATATCGCTGGGATGAAGATAATCTCAAATATGAATGTGTTGGAAGAGATTATAAAGAAATTAAACTTATAAATGGCGGTGACGCCACTAAAGAAATCTAAGACATAGGAGAAGATTTATGGCTAAAGAACTTAAAACAAGAATAGTTTTACGTAACGATTCAACGGCCAACTGGACTGCTCAAGACCCTGTTCTTATGAAGGGTGAAATCGGTTTTGATATGGATTTGCTGATTTTCAAAGTGGGCGACGGTGTTAAAAAGTGGAGCGAACTTACGAAGCAGTTCAAGTCTTATGAAGATACGATTGCAGAAGTAAAAACCTTGCTCTCTGGCCTGCATACAGCTGTTACTTATCAAACAGAGGTTGATCTTGGTGCAAATAAAGAAGAAGCTCTTGAAGCTGTTGCTGGAGAGGCTCAACAAGGTGATATCGGCATTGTTAGAGAAAGACTTGCCGATGGTAAATTCCAATATACCGCATACGTACACACTGGCGAAGGCTGGGCGGCAATGGATGGCAATTATGACGCTGAAAACGTTTATTTCCAAAAGGATTTGACGATTACTGCGGCTATTGGTGTTCAAACGATTCCGTCGAGCGGTTCTAAAACCCTTGCTACTACTGGTAAAAACGTGAAACAAGTATTCGATATGCTGTGCGCTGAAGAAAAGAATCCTACGATTACTCAACCCAGTGCTACGTTGGCTTCGAGCAACATCGGTGCTAAAGAAGTTGGTACCAACGTTGCTATCGCATATGCGTTCAACACCAATGCTGGTAAATATAGTTATGGTCCCGAAACTGGCGTTACATTTAGCAACTTTACGGCTACGTTTAACGACGAAGAAAAGAGTGGACAAACTGGAACGTTCACAAGCGTTCAAGTTACCGATACTACTAACCTGACAATTACTGGTACTTGTGATTCAAGCGAAGGTGCTATTCCCAAGACAAACCTTGGTAATGATTATGCTTCTGGCAAGATTGCCGCTAAGAGCTACAGCCCGAGTAAAGGTACTTTGACTGGTTATCGTGGTTGGTTCTATGGATATTATAATGGTACGCAAGCTCTTGACGATGCTACCGCTATTACGTCCGATCAACTTAGAGCGTTTGGCGTTAAGACGGCGTTCCCTGCAACAATGGACACCAACCAAATGCAACAAATGTTCTTCGCTGCTCCCAAGGGAAAAGTTAAGGGCATTTCTATTGCTAACGCAGTAAACGGTGCTCCTCTGACCGTGAAGACAAGTACTGTCAATGTTGAAGGTGCAAATAAATATGCCGCTATAGAATACGACCTCTTTTATGTTTCTAATGCTGTTGCTGAAGGTGGCAGTTCCAAGTGGAACATTACGGTGAATAAATAAGGAGGTAGGAGAATATTATGACACGTGAAGAATTTTTTAATAGTTTACAAGGTGCTGCTAAATGGGACGTTGCGGTTGCTATAGCTCGTACTAACCCGTTGCCCATCGATGCCAACTCTGTATTCGAATCATTTGAAGCTCTTACGACTTATGCTGAAAGCAATCCTCTTGCGTATCCTGGTCAAATCGTAAGTGTTCTTGGCGAATCTGAAATTGCTGCTTATTTAATTAAGACGGTTGGCGCAGGCGCGTTGATTTCGAAGCTTGCTTCTTCGAGTGCAAGCGGAGACGTCGCTCATGACGTTGAAGTGTTGCAAACGCAGGTGGCTAATATTATTAATGGTACGCAGGTAGTTGGTAAGGCTACGGCAGATGCAGCAGGTAATGTAATTACTGAAACATATGCTACAAAAACAGATCTTGCTACAACCGAAGCCAATGCTCAAAAGGGTATTGCGGATGCTGCTACGGCACAAGCTGCCGCCGAAGCCGCTCAAACTACAGCTGATGCTGCTGTAAAGACGACTGATTTTGAAACATTTAAGACAACCAATACTGCTGCCATCAACGCTGCTAAAAAGGCTGGTGACGATGCACAAAGTGCTCTTGATGAGTATAAAACATCTAACGACACCGCTCTTGCTGGCGTAAAAGCTACGGCTGACGCTGCTCTTCCGAAAGCTACTTACGACGAATTTATCAAGACTGTAAATGCTGATGCTATTGCTGATGCTAAGAAAGCTGGTACTGACGCGAATGCTGCTCTTGAAGCTTACAAGACGCTTAATGATCCCAAAGTTGCTAAGAATACAGAAGACATTGCAAAGATCAACACGGATCTTGCAGGTCTTACTGGTGCAATGCACTTTATAGGTACATCTACTACCGATCCCGTTGGTGAAACAGGCGCAACTGTTGAAGGCCATGAAACTTTCAAGGCTGGCGACGTTTGCTTGTTTGGTGATAAAGAATACGTTTATAACGATGTAACTGGTAAGTGGGTTGAACTTGGTGATGAAGGTTCGCACGCTACCAAGGGTTATGTTGATGACGCTAAACAGGCTGCTATCGATGCTGCTAATGCCGCTACCGATGAAAAACTTAAGGCTTATAGCAACACAACGGCCGTCGAAGGCTTGATTGCTACGGCTAAGAATGAAGCTATCACTGAAGCTGGAACCAATGCTGACACTAAGATTGCTGACGCCCTGAAGGATTATACGACAACTACTGACTTGACGACCGAGTTGGGCAAGAAAGTTGACAAGGTAACTGGAAAGAGCCTTGTTGATGACACATTGATTACGAAGATGGAAGGTCTTAAAGACAATGCTGTTATCAAGGGTGTTGAAGGCGGTATTAAACTTGATACGGAAACAGGCAAAATCAGCGTTGATGCTGCTACTATGCCTGTTATCGCTCAAGATAAAGTTGACGGTCTTGGCACCGCTCTCGCAGGCAAACAAGATAAGAATCAAACGTTGGTAGACATCGCAGCTCTTACTGGTCAAGGTCTCATCAAAAAGACTACTGACGGCGTTGTGCTTGACACAAATACCTATCTCGTAGAAGCCGATCTTGCTGATTATGCGAAGAGTGCTGATGTAACGACCCAAATTGGCGAAGCTGTTGCTGATAAGCAAACTGCGGCTCAAGTTAACGCTCTTATTGCTGCCGCTACGATTCAAGGTAGCAAGGTAAGCGGTAAGGTTGCTGAAGCTACGTTGGCTGACAAAGTTGCTAACATGCTTACGGTTGGTACGAAAGAGTATAACGGTTCTGAAGCTGTTGAAATTACAGCTGCTGACCTTGGCGCTCTTACGGCTATCCCTGCTGCTACGACTGCGGCTCTTGGCGGCATTCAACTTGGCTATGAAAGCACCGATACAAAGCGTGCTGTCGAACTCGATGAGAACAACAAGGCGTTCGTTCAAATCCCCGCTGCTATGGTTTATGGCATTATCGAAAACGGTGGTTTGGAAATGAATGGTAACAACTTCGGAATCAAAGAAGTTTCTACCGACAAACTCATCCAAGGAACGCAAGAGCTTATTCTTAACGGTGGCGCCGCTGCGTTGAAATAATAAGAGACAAAATGTGGTTTAAAGGGACATTTTAGGGACATTTTAATGTCCCTTTAAACAATAAAAATCATTTTTTATAAAAGGTGAAAATATGGCTGAAAAAATTTTAAAGACGAGAATTCAATTAAGATATGATACGCTGACAAACTGGACTACTAACAATCCTGTTTTGAAGGCGGGCGAAATTGCCATTGCAACTATTCCCACCGCAGTTCCCGCAGATAAACAGTTGCCACCCGTAATGTTTAAAGTTGGTACTTATGATGGCGTTACCGAGGCTACAAAAAAGAAGTTTAATGACCTTGATTGGGCAAGCGCACTTGCGGCGGATGTATATGACTGGGCTAAAAAGTCTGGTATTGAAGTCAATACGTCTGGTACTGGCAAAGTGGTGACTGGTATTGCATGGGATGCTACGAATAAAAGACTTAACGTTACGAAGGGCGATGTAGACCTGAGTGGATATGTTCCCACTTCTAGAACTATTGCTGGCGTAGATCTCGAAGATAATGTTACCAAAGCTGAGTTACTTACTGCTCTTAATGTTGCGGATGGAGCAACGAAAGTAACTACCGATACTGTTGCTGGTTGGGGATATACTAAAAATACTGGTACCGTAACTGGTGTCAAGATGAATGGTACGACAAAATCCCCGACATCTGGGGTTGTTGACCTTGGCACTGTGATTACAGACGTTAGCGGAAAACAAGATAAGATTGATGCTGGAGAACATATTACGATAGATGATAATGGCACTACTATTAATGCTGTTTGGCCGACCGCTTCTGATACTGGATATGCTGGTATTAATAAAACTGGTACAGTTACTGGTATTAAAATGAATGGTGTTTCCAAAGGCACATCTGGTGTTGTCGATTTGGGTACGGTGATTACCGCTCACCAAACTGTTAAGCTTGATAGTGGTACAGACAATGGTACTTTGAAGCTTACTGTTGGTGGAACTGCTACTGACAACATTGCAGTTAAGGGACTTGGTTCTGCTGCTTATACGGATTCCTCTGCTTATGCAACCGCTGCTCAAGGTACAACCGCAGACAATGCGATGCCTAAGGCTGGCGGCGCATTTACTGGCGCAGTTACAGTCTTAGCTCCTATCGCAGACATGAATCCTGCTACAAAGAAATACGTTGATAATGCTATTTCTGGTGTAGTTCAGTTTGATGTACAAGTAGTGACAGAACTTCCTACAACAGGTAAGAAAGGTGTTATTTACTTAAAGGCACATACTCACGGAGCTGGCGATAGTTATGATGAATATATTTGGACTGGCGAAGCATTTGAAAAGATTGGTAATACAGATGTCGATTTAAGTGGTTATGTTCCTACTTCAAGAAAAATCAACAATAAAGAATTGACTGCTGACATTACTCTTGCGGCCGCAGATGTAGGTGTTAATGAAACAGCTTTCCCAGGCTTGAAGAAAGTCGGTACTGTTACTGGCGTCAAGATGAATGGCGCGGCCGTCGCAGCCACTAACGGTGTTGTTGATCTTGGAACAGTTATTACTTCGCATCAAAGCTTAGATGGTAAACAAGATAAAATTACGCCTAGCAACAAACTCGCCGCTTCTCTTGTTAGCGGATTGGCAACTGTTGCTACAAGTGGTTCTTATAACGATTTAACAGATAAGCCCACGATCCCGACCATGCCGACCGTGTACGATGCTGCTCTTAAAGATACGAGCGGTCAAGTCATCTTTACTGCTGATGCTTCTGAAGATGTTACAATTACTGTAATTAATTGCGGCACTTCTGCTGATATTTGGTAAAATATAAGGAGCAAACCGTCGCCTTAATTGAATAAAATGACGGTTTCATATAAACGAATCAATCTTGGGGAGAGTCATTCTCCCCAAGATTTAACTTTGAAACTAACGGAGATGTCTGGAAAGATGGCGTCACGAGGACTCAAGTTTTGGAAATGATAAATTAAGGAGTTCATAATATATGAGTGAAAAAACTTTAAAAACAAGAATACAGAATAAAAGAGGTACTACTGCCGAGTGGGCTACGGGTACTGCGCCGAATTTCGTTCCCAAAGACGGTGAAATTGTAGCATATACCGATGTTCATAGAATAAAAGTTGGTGATGGCACTACCAAAGTAAGTGCTTTGCCGTTTGTTGATAAGGTTAGGGACGTTACCCTTGGTGGCGAAAGCATTGTTAATGCCAATGGGATTGTTGAGCTTCAACCAACTGAAATGACTGATGGTTGTATACCTGTTTGGGACAATACAGAAAAAATTTTTATAGATAGTCGCTGCCATAATACTACCGATGGGCTTCAGGTAGAAGGAAACATCGGAATGTATTCTTATGAGTATACATTAGACGTCAATGTGCAAGAGGGGAGTTTCTCTTATAGTGATGATGCGCAGGCTACTATTAAAAAATACGCATTGCCCATTACTAAAAATAGCGGCACATTGGCTTTAACAAGCGATATTCCTTCTGCCTCTAATTTTGTTACTACAGATACGAATCAAACGATTGCTGGTAGTAAAACTTTTACGAGTACTACCACTTATACAGGTGGAATTACAAATAAACGTTCATCGACTGGGCGGTTTTTTGATTGTTATTCATCGGCGAGTGGCGCCAACGCTTCTACTATATTTGGTGTTTATTTAAATAACGCAGGTGCGTCTTCAGCTAATCCTATTGGCACGGTGAATATTGGTTCAGCGAGTACCCAGTGTGCTATAGAGTTGGCTGGATCGGCAGGTACGAGCGGCCAAGTCCTTATGTCACAGGGCAATTTCAAAACACCTAAATGGGGAGATGCAGTTACGATCGATACGGCTCAGAGCATTACGGGTACAAAGACATTTGATCATATAAGTATAACGAGCAATGCTACACTTGTTGATTGCAATATAAACTTTGAAAGTGCTGATGGAGCGGTTCAAATATTAACAGTAGGTACTGGTTTGTCATCGTCTGGATCAACGACTTTTACGTTGCCTCTCATCGAAGATGAAGACACAACATATGAATTAGGAACGGCGATATATTGTCATTATATTACTGCGTTTACGTCTAGTGGAACTGCTCATTTTCAAGTACTTTGTAATAGACGAACTGCTTTTAATTCTTTATCAGAGTTATATACATCGATAATGGCACTACAAGACGCTACGACCGTATATATTCCTGCAACAGGAGTCTTCTACTCTTCAACGTTTGCAAACGTACAGATAGTTGAAGCTGTTAAGTTTGTGTCTAACACATTATACGTATGTACGCATTATATCTCAAAAGGAACTTCTTCTGAGACTCAAACTGCTACATCTATTATGGATAGCTCGATATATGAATGTAATCGTACAAGGTAAAACAATGTTAGAGGCAGCAATAAGAAAAGCTGAAAAAGAATATGAAGGAAAAGTCAAGTATGCTATTATTTGTGGGAGTAAATCATATGGCATGACTACTGCGCACGATTTCGATTGCGTTGTTGTTCTTGATTGTGATAATTTCCATTCAGCGTTCTATAAAAAGGACGGTGAAGATATTTTTGTATATTCTCATCGTGCCTTTATGGATGCGTTGCAGTTCAAATTACGACAGTCTGTTGGATTGCATTCTTATTTAGCTTGTTATATGGCAAAAAAAAGAGCTGAAAATTGTCTCATTGGAGATATTTCGGAGTTAGATTATGACTTCAATAAATATCGTAAAGAGGCAATTTTGGAAGCAATTAGTAGATGCGATAGAGAGAGATATAAATGGATATATCATTCTTATGCGCTGTTGTATATTCTGCAAAATGGTAATGCAAATTTTACCGAAGAGCAGCTTCAAACGATGCAGGAATGTAAAGCGTTAAAGCTTGATAAAGCTCAGATTGGTATGCTTAAGCTTGCATTAGAAGAACAATTATTGATGGATAAAAGTTCCTAAATGATTGGAGATATCGATCTTCTACAAGAACAAAGATACTGAGCATATTATTATTTATATATGTATGCTTAATGAAACAGAAATAAACTTTATCGGAATAAGTTTAAAATAAGAATTAGACAAACGATATTGATTAAATTGAAACATTGATTTATTCAAATTGTTTTCATAGTTTTATTTAAAGGAGGAACAATATGGCGATTAGTACTACTTCTTATTCGCCTAACGGATGGGTAACTATAGCTGGAACAAGCTATAGGTTTAAAAGATATACGCCTGGTGGCGGAAGTAACTATATAACCTTTACTGGTGAAACAAGTGAATTCACCCTACAGGCGACAAACAAAAAGTGGGATGGCATCGTACAATGGAGTACCGACCTTACTAATTGGACAACTTTAACTGGAACAGAAGCGATGCAAAGTGTCGGCAAGAGGTTGTATTTGCGTGGTAAGGATAATACGACTTTTTGTAATGTATCTAACTATAGTGGAGTAGAGTGGCAATTAAGTGCAAAGGCTGGTTGTAGCGGTAATATACAAGCATTGCTTGATTACGAGAATCCGCCCACAAGTATACCCACAAACAATTGTTACTTTGCAATGTTTAAAAACTGTACGAATTTAACATCGGCGCCGTCGCTACCAGCGACGACATTGACAAACAATTGTTATTATCACATGTTTTTTGGTTGCACATCGCTAACTTCGTTGCCAGGATTACCAGCCACTACATTGGCAGAGTTTTGTTATGGCGGTATGTTTGGTAATTGTACGAGTATTAAACTGTCAACAACACAAACCACAGAATACAAAACATCATGGAGAATTCCGTCGAGCGGAACAATATCGAGTGAGCCTAGCAATTGGGGACACGATATGGTTAATGGTACAGGTGGTACATTCACTGGCGATCCGAGTATAAATATCACATATTACGGTGCTTGGGGTACTTCTGGAGGCGGCAGTGGAGGAGATACTCCTACCGATGCTTGGAACGAAGTAAACGGCGGAGCCTTCTATGGCGGTACTTATTTCTTGCGCTTAGAACCCGATATGAGCCTCGCTAATGATAGCACGTGGGACACGTGGGAAAATGCCCTTAATTCATTGTATAGCACTGGTAATAGCGATGGCGATGGGTTTACTATTGCATTTGATGGCGACGCTGATTATGCAGGCTATAATACTTTGGGATATACTTATTATTTTGAGCCTTCAATAACTACTGGCGGCATGGGAGATTTAATCCCTGGTATGAGAGTTGTAGATCACATGAGATATGTGTACAATCTTTATAGCCCAAACACTAGTTATGATGGTAAGTTTTTAATTGGTAGTTATGAAAGCGCCGATGCTGGTCGGTCGTCAGAGTGGCAAAATAGTATTACTGGACCTACTACCGCTTCTCATGGAGCAGGACCATCGGCACTTAGTTGTACTGAGAATGCTTATCCTGGAGAAGGAGACTGGTTGTTGGGGAATTTTGATGATACAAGTATTTATTATCCCTATCAAACAGAGGACACTAATTATAAATACGGTACTTGCTTGAAACAAAAGACGATAAAAATTCCTAAATTTTCAAACAGTTCCAGACTTTTCAGTTCGCAAAAGACCAATTCCGAAGGGGATGCATTTAAGCTTTGGAAAACCATGGCAAAACTTGCGCCCTCAAAAGGAGATATTATTAACTTGCCTTTCTGGGGCGGAACCGAAGAGGGGACGAATTACGCTTGCCGCGTACTGGAATTGGACGGTACAATTGCCAAAGTTGTACGCTTGACACCACTAAATGTTTTAAGCGGCGGTAATTATAATACTGGTGCTTTTGACAATGGCAATACTGGTGCTCTTTATGAAGGTTCAAGTTTGAAAACTGCGATTGATGGATGGCTTAGTGGAGTAGATGGTACTGCAACTGGTGGTGAAGGAAATCTAAACTTGCATCATGCTTTAGTCAATCATGATTTTGAACAGGTTTTATATGGTGATAGCACTACAAATTGGATGGTAAGTGGTACTGCACTTGATTCTCCGTTGCAACCGATTGACAAAAAGATTATTACAAATCAGCTTGTTCGTCCTTTAACTCTTGAAGATATCGTTGAATATTTGGGAGCAGGTGATGAAAATTTGACTGGCGATAATATAAAGGCAATGCTTAATAATTTGGATTACAGTGACCCAATAGATTATGCTGTATTAATGTCGTCTCATAATAACGGCGTATTCAAAATAGTTAAAGCAAGCGGCGTAATTGAAGATAGTACAGATGAATGTGTTATCTATCCCGTTGCCTATGTTGATTTGAACTATTTGTTCAACACTCCGCTTGATTTGGGTTGGGAATATGGCGAGAGATTAACCACTCACAAATACACATTGAATTATAATGCGGCTACTGGAAGCGATGAGTGCTCTATTACCGTAGACGATGTTGAAAACGAGTTGGCTAGTACGATTGTAAATGTAACTTCTCCCACATATACTAAGACTATAAATGTTGTTGCGACCAATACGGGAGTAGCAACTAAAGCGATTGAAATCAATGGGGTAAAATACAGGTTTAATACTAGCGATACGTCATCTGTCAGAATTAATGTTGTTAACTCCAACATTAATATTAGATTTGTGGACGTCGATGAGTATGAACACTTAAACGATACTCGTTCGTTTGTAATTAGTTTCGTTCAAACAGACGATTACATTGCTGCAAATCATCCCGAATTTTTGCAATAAAAGTGTCCTTTTATGGAACAAGGAGATAAAAGATGGAAAAGATTGAGTTTTTAGATTTTATTAAAGTTTGTACGGACTTTATTAAATTTCCTGAAAATGAAGAATGTCTAAAAGCATATACCGATATGCAAAGCAAACTTGTTGTCAAGGCTTATATGCCGATGGATGAGAAGGTAATTGCTTTGTATAAAATGGTGTTGGATAGCGACAAGTCTATTGATTTGCCTGCATCTGTTTTTACTGCGGGCCTGGAACTCGCTTGTTTGTTTGATGGGCTATTAGCTTATACAAACATAGATGTAAGTATACCTGCGTCATATAAGATTTATGAAACATATGATGCGATTTATCAGTCTGGTATGGCAGATTATATGTTGGAATTCTGCCATATCGACTACGATAGGCTTGTGCGTATGATGGAACGCACGATGTCTTATGGCAACTTACTTGAGTTGGTGGACACTATGAAAAATATGGACACACGAGAAATTCAAAAATTGGTTGCAGAGGTCAAGAAACTTAAAGAAGACCTTGATCCCGAAACCATCAAAAACCTTACGACAATTATGCAATATAATGATCCGTTGATGCACCAAATTAAAGAAGAGGTTGTAGACACAGCCCTGGATAATTTAGATAGAATTGTCGAAAATAATAAAACCAAGGAATAATTAGCTATATTTTTTTCCTATAGGGACATGGCTACGTGCCGTGTCCCTTTTATTCCTTTGGTTTGTTATAATAATTATAT
>ERZ1026780.297-NODE-297-length-41310-cov-15.741583_pt1 | contig 41310 bp, 41 predicted proteins | sample MGYA00380126_ERZ1026780 | MGnify/ENA primary metagenome ERZ1026780 (study PRJEB33269, sample SAMEA4719762) | human gut metagenome | biome: human-associated habitat; feature: organic feature; material: feces | place: Cameroon | collected 2013-10 ... | reverse complement strand
ATTATCGCTGATAAAGCAAAAAAGCACTTCGTTCGAAGTGCTTTTTTGTGTGGTGGAGCATAGGGGACTTGAACCCCTGACCCCAACACTGCCAGTGTTGTGCGCTCCCAACTGCGCTAATGCCCCGGAAAATAAGTTATAAGTAATAGTGAAAAGTGAAGAAGTTAAGTAAGAAGTAAAAAGGTGAGCGAGAAATAAAAAGCGGGCAGGTAAAATAAGTAAAAATAAAAGTCGCGGATGCGGCTTTATTTCTGCGGTTGTCGGGCAAAGCCGACAGTTCCATGTAAGTGCTGTCGGCGCCGCACATCGACAAAAGAGTGCGGCACCGTCTATGGTGGAGACAAGTGGGCTCGAACCACCGACCTCATGCATGTCAAGCATGCGCTCTGACCAACTGAGCTATGCCTCCGGAAATAAGTTATAAGTAATAGTGAAAAGTGAAGAAGTGAAGAAGTTAAGTAAGAAGTGAAAAAGTCAGGAAAAAGCGTGGAGAAAATGCTGTGCGGATTTTGGTGGAGGCAGAGGGGCTCGAACCCGCGACCTCACGCATGTGAAGCGTGCGCTCTGACCAACTGAGCTATGTCTCCTTATACTCCGCAAAAATAAGAATGAGAATCCCACCGCAATCGACAGGATTCTCATCTTGGCACGCCGTAAGGGATTCGAACCCCCGACCTTTTGGTTCGTAGCCAAACACTCTATCCAGCTGAGCTAACGGCGCATGGTATCCTTATCGGGTACTTAACTAATATATCACAAAAAGAAGATTTTGTCAACAGGAAAATGAAAATATTTCACGATATTTTTTACCCTGCCGTTTGCCGCATCAAAGACAAAAATTTTTTTGAAAATATAGTTATATTACCTATTGTAAAATATATAAAATCATGGTAAAATATTTTTGAATAAGCAACACGCGGAGGAAATATGGCAAAGAAGAAAAAATTAAACAGAGCGCAGCGCAATTTTATAAAAAAGCATCCGATAATCACATTTCTTATCGTGCTTGTATTGGTGGCGGCAACAGTATTTCTCCGCCCATGGGAATATATCGAGGGCGGCAAAGACCCGATACAGAATGTCGACCTTTCCGAAGCAAAGGACAAACTTCAGGTGCATTACATAGATGTCGGGCAAGCGGATTCGATACTCGCGATATTGCCGACAGGCGAAACTCTGCTCATAGATGCCGGCGCATCAAACGACAAGGATGTCCGCGCGCAGAAAGGTGCCGACTACCTTATAAATTATCTCAAATCATGCGGCGTCACGACAATCGACTACATGATTCTCACTCATCCGCATTCCGACCACATTGCTTCTGCCGATGAGGTGATAACGGAATACGGCAAAAACATAAAAAATATTCTGCTCTCCGATGACACATCATCCGGCTGGGAACGCGTGGCAAAAGCCATGCAGAAGGTCGGCATAGGGTATGAAATATGCGAGGTCGGAGATACTTACAGTATAGGCAAGGCTACCCTGACTATTCTCGGTCCCGTCGACAAATCAATATTCGGCGAAGATAATAAAAACAATTACAGCATTGTGTGTCGCCTCGCATACGGCGATACTTCGTTCGTCTTTACGGGCGATGCCGAAACGGTAACGGAAAAGGCTATCGTAAAGCATTTTTCCGCTTCGGAGCTGAAAAGCGATGTGCTGAAGGTAGGTCATCACGGCTCGACTACCTCCTCCTGTGAGGAATTTCTCCGTGCTGTTGACGCGGGCACAGCCGTAATATGTTGCGGCGCGGAAAACAGCTACGGTCACCCGACAAAAACCGTGCTTGACCGACTCGAAAAACTCGGTTACAATGTACTTCGTACCGACCTTGACGGAACGATAATTCTCATCTCCGACGGAAAAACGGTTTCACGCCTTGCCAAAAATTAAAGGCAGGTTTTGATTTTTGAAAAAGCTTTTTGCATGGTCGGCACTTATTCTGCTCATGCTTGTATGCTTCTCCGCAGGGCTCTGCGCCCTCGGAAAAAGCGATATATATTTTTTCGGCGATTCGACAACGGCACATCTTGCCGTGCGCGGCGGAATACCGCGCGAAAGAGTCTGGTCGGGTCAGGCGAGAACCGTGCTTTTTGAAACGGTCAATAAAACCCGATGCGTATGGCTCGAAGCCGAAAACAGAAATTATAAAATAGCCGAGGCGGCAGCAAAGATAAAACCGCCGATACTCGTGATAACGCTCGGCGTTTCGGGCGGTGCGGGCAGACTCGGGGAGCAACGCTTCAAAAGCATCTACCGCGAGCTTATCGTCTCTGTCCGTGAGGCTTCTCCCGAAACGCATATATTCGTCCAGTCCATACTTCCGCTCTCCGACAGGAGTGCGGCGGAATACCGACTGCTCACAAAGGATGCCGTGCTCCGCGCAAACATATGGATACGGGAGCTTTGCCTCGAGCTCGGCGTACCGTATATCGATACGCATCCGCTTCTGCTCGATACAAACGGCTATCTTAAGAAAATATACCAGAACGACGGTCATATGCACCTGACGAGGACGGCATATTCGGTCGTGCTGGAGAATATATACAATTGTATATCATCGGAATTATCCGACTTTGAAAAGTAAAAAGAGGGGTGTTTTTTAATGTCAGGTCTTTCAGGAAGAAAAATCAAATTCATCGCTTTGGCACTCGGAGTAATCTGCGCCATAATGTTTGCGGCGCTCGCCTATGCGGGCTTTGCTGACGGCAGTGCCGTCAGCGGAATCTGCTTTGCAGCGCTCTCGCTGGTATCTCTCATCGCGATATACCCGGGATATATCATAGGAAAGCTCGTAGACGATGTAAATGCGCTCGATGAAAGCTCGCGTATGCAGAACGAGCGTCTTTTCCGCATTCAGAAGGAAAGTGAAAAGCAGAATCCCACAGACAGATATTCTCCCGCAAACAGGCTGAAAATAAACCGCAATACTACGGGTACTCTCTCGGCAGACCTTACGGAAACGGCAAAAACACGCATAATGAATATGCCTCAGCCGACGCCGCCTCCGAGCCGACAGAGCGGAGAAATTCCCTCCCCCGTAGCAAAGGATTTCACGCGTGAAATTCCGATTCCCGCGGAAAAGGATATAGCGCAGGAAACCGCGGCAAAGACGGCATCCGAAAAAAATTCCGCACCCGAGAATGAGAAAAAGCCCGCACCCGAGAAGTTCTTCACGAGCACGGCTATCGATATATCCAGATCCGCACCTGCGTCAAAGCACCTGCAAAGCATTTCCGCCGGCGGACTGCACAGCGTATGCGTGCGTCGCGACGGCACCTGCGTTGCCTCGGGCTACGGTACATACGGTCAGTGCAATGTTGATTCATGGGTGAATATGACAGGCGTTTCCGCAGGCAACCACCATACGGTCGGTCTGCGTGCAAACGGCACCTGCTTTGCGACAGGCTACAGCGGCTACGGTCAGTGCGATGTTGATTCATGGACAGATATCGCCATGGTATCGGCAGGCGTGGGACACACGGTCGGTCTGAAAAACGACGGAACCTGCGTCGCTGTCGGCGACAATACATACGGTCAGTGCAATGTGGACGACTGGAGCGAGGTCATCGCCATCTCCGCAGGCTATAACTACACCGTGGGACTCCGCGTGGACGGAACCATTGTTGCCGTCGGCGCAAATACGGACGGTCAGTGGGGTGCCATAAAATGGGGCAGTATCTGCGATATCGCCGCAGGAGGACTGCATACAGTCGGACTTCGCACGGACGGCACATGCGTAGCTGTCGGCAACAATGCAAACGGTCAATGCGATGTGACGCGTTGGAATGGTATTATCTCCGTTGCCGCAGGCAACTATCATACGGTAGGGCTCACGGAGAGCGGCAGAGTCGTGGCAACGGGCTACAACGGCTACGGTCAGTGCGATGTTTCAAACTGGCATGATATCATCGCCGTTTCCGCAGGCAGAAACCATACGCTCGCGCTCGACAAGAACGGCACCGTCTGGGCTGTCGGCGACAACACCTACGGTCAGACAGATGTTTCGAAATTCCGCAATATAAAGGTCAGATAATATATTCATACGGAGGCTTTTTAAATGAAAATACTCAATTTCGGTTCGCTGAACCTCGATTATGTATACAGTGTAGAGCATTTTGTCATGGCTGGGGAAACGATATCCTCCTCTTCCCGCGATACATTCTGCGGCGGCAAGGGACTCAACCAGTCGGTTGCCGCGGCGAAAGCGGGCGGCAATGTTTTCCACGCGGGAAATATAGGTGCAGAGGGCGGCATGCTCCGCGATATGCTTGAGAGCGCGGGCGTTGATACGCACCTGACAAAAGAAGTCGGCGTGCCGACAGGTCATGCGATAATTCAGGTAAATGAAAAGGGCAATAACTGCATCATTCTCTTCGGCGGCGCAAATCAGCAGATAACCTCCGCGCAGATAGACGCGACGCTCGCCGAATTTTCCGCAGGCGACTACCTCATTCTGCAGAACGAAGTCAATATGCTCGCCGAAATCATAGATAAGGCATATGCAAAGGGGATGGTGATATTCCTCAATCCCTCGCCCTTTGACGACAAGCTGAAAAGCATCGATTACAATAAGATTTCATACATACTTCTCAACGAGGTCGAGGGCGCGGCGATAAGCGGCAAAACCGAGGCGGGCGAGATACTCGACGCGATAAGAGTGAAGTATCCCCGCATGAAAGTCGTACTCACCCTCGGCGAAAACGGAAGCGTATACGACGACGGAAAAGAGCGCACTGCGCAGAGCATCTTCAAGGTAAAGGCTGTCGACACCACAGCGGCAGGCGATACTTTCACGGGATATTTTGTGACGGCACTCGCAGAGGGCAGAACTCCCGCCGAGGCGCTGAAAAGAGCGGCTGCGGCTTCCGCCATCGCCGTTTCGAGAAAGGGCGCCGCTCCGTCCGTTCCCGCCGTGCGCGAGGTAGAGGATTTCCTCGCGGAGAGGTAAATTTGCTGTCCCGAGCGACAGCACCGTATACACGCTGAAAAAATAAGTAAATAAGATAAAATCAAGCCGAGAGCGTCACGCGCCCTCGGCTTTGTTTTATTTCGGGAATATCAGTGTCATGAGCGCTTTTCTCTGCTCTTCTTTCGGCAGCCTGAGTTTGCCCGCATCGAGCAGTGCCACAATGCAATGAAGCAGAAACCAGCCGTCGGAACCAAAGATAAACTGCAATTCGTATTCCGCCGTCTTTCTCAGATGCGCGGGAGTGCCCGCGAGTACAGCCTCGATATACGGCGCCTTTGCGGCATCAAATTCCGCCTTATACTTCTCTTTCAGCCTGTCGCCGATTGCGATGAGTTTTTCCTTTATCTCTTTGTTCTTCAGCACCACTATCTGCCATGTGCCCGTAATCTGCCCGTCGTCGGCTCTCTGCGTTCTGATATAGCCGAGCTCGGAAAGCCATGCCATATCGTCTGCCGAAAGAGGATTTTCCTCCCCGCGCTCATACATGGAAATGACTCGCTTGGCATTGTCCGAATAAGATATTAAGTCATTTCCCCGCTCCGACCACTCGCTGTTTATCTGCCAAAGAATGTTTTTGCCATAGTGGCTCCACATCGGTCCGCACCAGTTTTTCATATAAACATAGTCATCTGGAAGCACCATATTTTCATCCGTGATATCCGCATGGCAGATATTCTTCCCTCCGTCAGGGCGGATTATCGCCACTTCTTCAAATAAAATGCTCTCATCCGCCGGTTTTTCGCCCGACCATGCGGCAATGTACGGAATAAGCGACCAGAGGATGAAGTTTTTATCGCGCAAAGGCTTCCCATCGGCTGAATAAGCGCCCGTCATACCGCATGAAATGCCGTCGTCATCAAGAATGTCGCCGCGCATCAGCTCGTCATAGAGCTCGCCCGCAAATAAACCCGCCGTCTTTTTATACATTTTGTCTTTCATTGTAAGAAGTGCGGCGCTCGGCTCGCCGATGATGAAATCGGCTATATATTTTCCTTTCTGCTCCTTTAAAAAGCCGTACTCTGCAAGGAAATCGACCTCGCCCTCGATATATACGGGCGAAACGCCGAGCGCATCCGCTATCTCCCCTGTCGTTTTCGCTTCGCTTCTCACGCAGTAGCAGATATTCTGCACAAGCGGCGAGCGGACAATATCGCTCAGATCCTTTGTTCCCGCAGAGCCGTTTATGCCGAATGCCTGAAATTTTATCGGATTGAATTTTAGTTCGCTTGTCTTTCTCATAGTATCCATACCTCGTTTCAGTTCTTTTTTGGCTTCAAACAAATGCCATTTGACAGTGCCCACAGGAATATTCAGCAGCCTTGCGATATCTGCCTGCCTGCGGTTTTCAAAATAATAGGCTATCACTATCCTACGCTGCAGCTTCGAAAGATAAGCTATCTCGCTTTGCAGGCGGCAAAGCGCATCCGAATCCTCCGTATCGTCGAAGAGCGTGTCCTCATCTGCGATAAGCTCCGCCACATCGTCAATCGGTATGCCGATTATGCTCTTTTCGCCGTCGCGGTAATAGTTGCAGAGCGCATTGTGCGCCACAGTCCATATGAATTTTGCATGGTCTTCGATATCGTCTCTGCGAAGAAGCGCGCGGTAAGCACGCAGAATTATTTCCTGCGAAAGGTCCTCGGCATCATGGGGATTTTTGCATCGCTTCAGCGCGAAACCGAAGACAGGCTTCAGATATTCCGTTATGATTTTTTCGGCATCATGTCTTTTCACTTGTTTGCACCTCGATTGAAAGCTTTCACCCATACAGACACGGGTTTACAAAAAGGTTGGTACTTTTTCATAAATAAATCCGTATTTTTAAAAATTTACCGAGAGCATCATGTGCCCTCGGCTTTGCTTGTATTCTTCTTTTTTATTATATGGGCGATGAGCATCAGCACAAGCCCTGCCGCAAGCGACCCCGAGAAATCTATCATCACATCGCGGACACTTCCGCATCTGCCCGAGACAAAAAGCTGATGGCACTCGTCAAAGGCGGCATATGCAAGGCAAAAAGCCGACGGAGCGGCAAAATGAAGCCATTTTTTCATCTTATACGAGCGTATAAATCCTCCGGAGAACATGCCGAGCAGGAAAAATTCCGAGAAATGCGCCAGTTTCCTTATAACAGGAGAGATCGTGGCAAGTGCCTTTTCGGAAAGCTCACTCATCTCCTTGCCGGAGAAGAGGCGCACGAGAAAAGCCGTCACGCCCTCGGATGCCGCGCCTGACTCTTCCCCGTTTTCCGAGGAAAAATAAAATATCATAGCCATGGTGCAAAGCGTCAAAAAGAAACATGCCCATCGCAAAATCATTTTTTTCATATGTAACTCCGCAAAAATTCTGTGCTTTTATCATATCATCACAAAAGCCTTTTGTCAAGCGACTCGATTTATTTTGACATATTTTTCACACACGCATAAAATGAAAACAAAGCGCGTTATGCTCTTTTTAAAATCAGAATATAAGGAGAAATTTTTGTGGATTATCAAAGAAACGCGGCACGCCGCCTGATAGAATTTCAGAATAGAATGTCTCGCGCAGCTGTTCCCACGGCGGCAATGCCCGATGAAAATTACGAAGAGGAAAGCGAAAACTGCCTCGCAGGAAGAAGCCTCGCCATGGTATATTCGCCCTGCCAGCAGTTCCGCGAGCTGTATGAACCCGATGAGGCTCTCACGAAAGGCACGCTTTTCCGCGAGCTGGATAAACCTTTCTATGCTGCAAGGAGGGGCTTTTAAATGAACGAAAGAGAAAGACTGCTCCGCCGCATACAGGCAGAGGATTTTGCCGTTTATGAAACGGTGCTGTATCTCGACGGACACCCGAAAAACAAAAAGGCACTTGCCTATTACCAGAAGCACCGTGACGCCGCGGCAGCACTGCGAACGGAATATGAGCAGAAATACGGCACACTCACGATTTACGGAAATAATGATGCCGGCAACTGGAACTGGATAAACAGACCTTGGCCATGGGAAAAGGAGGGCAACTGATATATGTGGATGTACGATAAAAAACTGCAATATCCCGTTAAAATAAAAAATCCGAATGCAAATTATGCGAAGATAATCATAAGCCAGCTCGGCGGACCCGACGGAGAGCTCGGCGCCTCAATGCGATATCTCAATCAGCGCTATACCATGCCGTATAATGAGGTAATCGGCATACTCACCGATGTCGGCACGGAAGAGCTCGCCCATCTCGAAATGATTTCGGCTATGATATATCAGCTCACGCTCGGACTCTCGGTAGATGAAATAAAAAAAGCGGGCTTCGACGCATATTTCGTAGACCATACCGTAGGCGTTTACCCGCAGGCGGCATCGGGCGTGCCTTTCGATATGAAATATATCGGAGTAAAGGGCGATACCATCGCCGACCTGAATGAGGACCTCGCCGCCGAGCAAAAAGCCCGCGTAACATATGACAACATCCTCCGTCTCGTAGACGACCCAGATGTTCGCGACCCGATAAAATATCTGCGCGAGCGCGAAATAGTGCATTATCAGCGCTTCGGCGATGCTCTGCGCATAACGCAGGATAATCTTAATTCAAAGAACTTCTACGCTTTCAATCCGTCCTTCGACTAAAGCAAAGAGACAAAAAATTCCCGCCTCCGAGAGCCGCTTTGACTTCCGAAAGGCGGGAATTACTTTTTATACAGTTGTGTAATTTATGATAATGAGATTTATACTACTGTATAAGTTTAATTATCTCTGAAAATTCGTACTCTGCGAGCGCCCTCCATGTCGGCAGGCTTGCGCTGATATGGGTTCTTATCTGCGCGCCGCGGGAAATCACCGCATCGGCGATATCGCCTATCTCCTGCGGCGTGCTCTTGATATCGGCTGAAGGCGATATGCCCGCTATCTCCGCAATGCCGGAATATTCGAGATAAGAGCGTAACTTCACATCCTCGGAATAAGCCATCATCGGGCAAACCGCCGATGTGGCGCAGATAAGCGTATGCAGGCGCGACGAAATAAGAAAAGCGGCATCGGCAAGCAGCGCAAGCACGCCCTGCAAATCCGTATTTTCCGTCGCGACGAGACTGTCCGTAATATCACCCGCGAGCGCACGGCAGACAGGAAGATCCTCGCCTCTCTGCATTGCGATAAGCACGGGGCGAAACCCGTATTTTTTTGCAATAAGATTTGCCGCATCCGCAAGCTTTTTCATGGAAAAGCGGTCTATCTCGCGCGGAGAAATGACAAAATATTTTCCCTTTTCAAGCCCGAGCGTTCCGGCAATATCGTTTTTACCGTCCGACTCGCGCAGGAGCACGGGGTCAAAGGTCAGGCGGATGTTTTTATTCTGCGGGCAAAGCGATTTTGCCAGCTCAAAGGAGCGGTTTTCACGCATTGAAACGCTGTCGCAGGCGGAGAGTGCCGCCGCTATGCGCTCGAGATTTGCCGCCTCGAGCACGGGACCTATGCCGTTTGAATACACGGCGGTTTTCATGCCGCAGGACTTCGCCGAGCGCAGAATATAGAGATAATAGCGAAGCGAAGCGTTGCTCGTACTGTCCTGAAGAAGGTTGCCTCCGCCGAAAATGAGCAGCCGGCTCTTCTTCATCGCGGCGCGAACGCCCGCCATGTCGAAGCGGTATACTGTATCTACGCAAAAAGTACGCGCGGTTTTTCCGGGAGAAGCCGTCATCACACAGAGGCGGATATCGGGCTTTCGCTCCCGAAGCCCGCGTATCAAACCGCGAAGCACCGCTTCATCGCCCATATTTCCGTAGCCGAAATATCCGCATATCAGCGCGTCGTATTCCCTGCATCGCGTTTTCACGGGAGCAAGCCTGCCGTAGACCGCCATATGGTCGTCCGCCATGCGCGCGGCGGAATAATTTTCAAGGATAAAGCGGCGATTGTATTCGCCGAGCGCGGCAAGATACGCGCTATCCGAGGTGAGCAGGCGGCAGATATCACGCGCGAGCACATCCGACTGAACAAGCGGCTCACCGCGACAGCAGAAGTTTGTGGAAACGGCGCGCGATATCGCGCTTTCATCGAAAATGCCTATATATCCCTGCGAGCCGCCGACTATAACAGGCTTTGCACATGCCATCGCCTCAAGTGCCGCACGTGAGGGAGAAGCGAAAACATCGCAGGCGCGGATATAATCGCGCACATCCGAAAGCGCGCCGAGCAGAAGAACGGCTTCCCTGCCGAGTGCCGAATTTATCCGCTCCGCCTCAGCTTTCAGCTCGCCGAGTTTCTCTCCGCCGCCGATTATCACGGCTTTTGCCGCCGTTGTTGCGTTTATCTGCGGCATAGCCGAAATTAGCTTCTCGGCAAAAAGCGAGCTGTAATCTTCAAGTCGGCTGACATGGAGAATCATCTTTTCCCCATCGCGAAGTCCGAGCGACAGGCGGATATTTTCCGCCGCTGCGGGAGAAAAATGTTCGGTATCTATTCCGTTTACCGTGACGGTGACATTATCGCCGCATGTGCCGTATTCGCGCAGCAGATAACGACGCAGGTCATCGGAAACGGCAAAGGTATGCTCGCCCCAGTCTGTCATTTTGCGCAGAGCGCCGTTCACTCGGAAATCATAATGTGCGCTCGTGACAAAGCGGAAGCCGAGCCGCCTCTGCAAAACGCCGCAGATAAATGCGGGAATGCGCGCATGGGCATGAACTATATCGTATTTGTTCCGCTTTATTTCGCGCGAAAGTATGGCAGAAGAGCGCATCATCGAGAGGGGATCTTTTTTATCGAGAGGCGCATATATATGGTGCGCACCGCTCTCTTTGAGCGCCATGACAAGCTCTCCGCCGGCAGAGGCAACGCTCACGGGAACGCCGCGTGAAGTAAGGGCACGGCAGAGCTCTATAATGTGCGTTTCCGCGCCGCCTATGCCCATGCCCATCGTGACCATGAGTATATTCATATATGCACCTCCTTTTTATGTGATTATTGACATCTGCGATAATGTTTACGCCGATACCGCGAATGTTGAGTGGGCTTTTGCATATTTGTGCAAAAACGAAAGCATTGGCTCCTGTTTGGGCGACGCCGACACACATACTTAGCATATGTGCCAACTACCTGCAGGGAGGCAAGGCTAAAACCATAGCTTCTGCAAAAAAAAACAGAATATACACTTTGTCCCCTCAGCGCACAGACTTCCCAGTTTCAGCACCCAAATCCGAACCGTGAGGTTCGCCATAGCCCGACATGGCACAGCAGTAAATCCGAGTCGGCGCTTAAGCGTTTCGAACCTGTAGCTATAACTATGCTTTAGCGGGACGGTCGGGGCACTTTGTTCGCACTGGTCGCCGCGAGGCGACAGAAAGAGTTCAAAAGAGGAAAGCGTTCCTCTTTTTGACTTTTGCCGCGCTTTTCGTCAGTAAAAAGCGCGATAAACACAAAGTTTCTTTTTGTGCTTTTCTTCACAGAAAAGTACGACAAAACATTTTCTTCAAGCTTCTTTTCGCCAAAAGAAGCGCAAGATCCCATATAGTTTTACGCTCCCGATGAAGATATTTGCATCGGGAGCGCTGAAAATTTATTTATCCTGATTATTTCTTGAGAGCGACGGCAGCCTTTGCCTTAGCGGCAATATTCTGCGCGGTAAGACCGTATTCCTCGAGAAGAACCGGAACCTTGCCGCTCTTGCCGAACTTGTCCTCAACGCCTACGCGCACTACGGGAACAGGGCATGTGGAAGCAAGCGACTCACATACCGCACCGCCGAGACCTCCGATGATATTATGCTCCTCTGCCGTGACCACCGCACCTGTTTTGGCGGCAGAGCGCGCAAGAAGCTCATCGTCGATAGGCTTTATCGTATGAATATTGATAACCTCTGCGTCTATGCCCTCTGCCTTAAGCAGTTCGCGGGCTTCAAGCGCGAGATGAACCATCAGTCCCGTTGCGACGATAGTAACATCCTTGCCCTCGGCAAGAACGATACCCTTGCCCATCTCGAATTTATAATCCTTGCCGGCATAGAGATACGGAACAGCCGCTCTGCCGAATCGCAGATAAACGGGTCCGACATAGTTTATAGCCGCCTCAACAGCCGCGCGAGCCTCCTCGCCGTCGGCAGGACAGATAACCGTCATGCCGGGGATAGTGCGCATGAGCGCGATATCCTCGTTGCACTGGTGCGTAGCACCGTCCTCACCAACGGAAATGCCGGCGTGAGTTGCTCCTATTTTGACATTGAGATGAGGATAGCCTATGGCGTTTCTCACCTGCTCAAAGGCTCTGCCCGCCGCAAACATTGCAAAGCTGGAGGCAAAAACCGTCTTGCCTGTTGTGGCGATACCTGCCGCAACCGTCACCATATTGCCCTCGGCAATACCGCAGTCAAAAAAGCGGTTCGGGAATTTCTTCTTGAAAACGCCTGTCTTTGTAGCCGCCGCAAGGTCTGCGTCGAGCACTACGAAATCATATTTATCGCCCAGTTCGGCAAGCGCATTGCCGTAGGCTTCTCTTGTTGCTATCTTATCAGCCATTTTCTCTTCCTCCTTTATGCCATAAGCTCGGCTACAGCCTGCTCATACTGCTCCTTGTTCGGAGCGGCACCGTGCCAGCCTACCTGATTTTCCATGAACGAAACGCCCTTGCCCTTTGTAGTATGGCAGACAACGGCTGTCGGCTTGCCCTTGCAGGCTTTTGCGGCGTTTACGGCGGCTTCTATCTCCTCGAGATTGTTGCCGTCGATGGAGATAACATTCCAGCCGAATGCCTCAAACTTCTTGTCGATAGGTGTGGGGTTCATAACATCGGTTATCTTGCCGTCTATCTGAAGTCCGTTGAAATCGATGAAAGCGCAGAGATTATCGAGCTTGTAATGAGCGGCAAACATGGATGCCTCCCATACCTGACCCTCCTCCAGCTCACCGTCGCCGAGGATGGTATATACGCGATAGCTCTTATCATAAATCTTAGCCGAGAGAGCCATGCCGCATGCGGCGGAAATGCCGAGACCCAGCGAGCCTGTCGTCATATCAACACCGGGCGTATGCTTCATATCGGGGTGACCCTGAAGGAAGCTGTCCGCCTGACGCAGAGTCTTGAGCATATCGCGGCTGAAATATCCGCGGAGAGCGAGAGTTGCGTAGAGTGCGGGAGCCGTATGACCCTTGGAGAGCACAAATCTGTCTCTGTTCTCATCTTTCGGATTTGCGGGGTCGATGTTCATTTCTTCAAAATAAAGGTATGCCAAAATATCGGCTATCGAGAGCGAACCGCCCGGATGACCCGAGGATGCGCTGTATACCGCCTCGAGCGCGCCGAGACGAATATCGCGAGCCTTTTCTTTCAGCATTGAAAGCTTTGCCTGTTCCATTTGAAAACCTCCAATTTCGTATATATGATTTTTATTTTTCACGGATAAATTACTAATTATAAATTGTATCATTTCATTTCGCATTTGTCAACCGCATTTTGGTAACAATCGGGTATATTTTGATTTTTTTGTGAAAAATCTCGTTCCGGCGGGGCAAATTGCGTTTTTCCTCTTGTATTTTCGCCCATTATGGTATATAATTGATTATTATATTTTAATTTCCATCACTCAGAAAGGACACTACGGAAAATGAAAAGAACAACAATAAGCGAAATTTATAAAAGTCCCGAGCTTTTTGCCGATAAGGAAATAACCGTCGCAGGCTGGGCAAAGACTATCCGCTCCAGCAATGCTTTCGGCTTCATAGAGCTTGGCGACGGAAGCTTTTTCTCTCCGCTGCAGATAGTTTTTGAGGCGGACAAGCTTGATAACTATAAGGATATAGCAAAGCAGAATGTGGGCGCGGCACTCATCGCGCGCGGCACTCTCGTACTCACTCCCAATGCAAAACAGCCCTTTGAGCTGAAAGCCGCCGAGATAGAGGTCGAGGGTACATCGACGCCCGATTTCCCGCTCCAGAAGAAGCGTCATTCGCTTGAATTTCTGCGCACCATAGCGCATCTGCGCCCCCGCGCGAACACATTCAATGCGGTATTCCGCGTGCGCTCCTGCGCCGCTCAGGGCATTCACAAATTCTTCGCCGAGCAGGGCTTTGTATATGTAAATACGCCGCTCATCACGGTAAGCGACTGCGAGGGCGCGGGCGAGATGTTCCGCGTGACCAACTTTGACCTTGCAAATGTACCGAAAAACGAGGACGGAAGCGTCGATTATACGCAGGATTTCTTCGGCAAGGCGGCAAACCTCACCGTTTCCGGTCAGCTCAATGCCGAGTGCTTCGCGCAGGCTTTTGCCAAGGTTTATACATTCGGTCCCACATTCCGCGCAGAGCGTTCAAATACACAGCGCCATGCGGCTGAATTCTGGATGATAGAGCCCGAGATAGCTTTCTCCGACCTTGCGGACGATATGGCTCTCGCCGAGAATATGACAAGATATGTCGTAAAGTATGTAATGGACAACTGCCCTGCCGACCTCGAATTTTTCAATAAGTTCGTAGATAACACACTTCTCGACCGTCTGAATAATATAGTTAACAGCAGCTTTGCTCATGTGACATACACGGAAGCTATAAAGCTTCTCGAGGAAAGCGGCAAGGAATTCGAATACAAGCCTTTCTGGGGCTGTGATATGCAGACAGAGCACGAAAGATACCTCTGCGAGCAGGTATTCAAGAAGCCCGTATTCGTAACGGACTATCCCAAGGAGATAAAGGCATTCTATATGCGTCAGAATGACGACGGCAAGACTGTTGCCGCTATGGATATGCTTGTCCCCGGCGTTGGCGAGCTCATCGGCGGAAGCCAGCGTGAGGAGCGCATGGATAAGCTTCTCGAGGCATACGAGCGCTTCGGTCTCAATCCCGAGGATTACTGGTGGTATACGGAGCTTCGCAAATACGGCGGCACGCATCATGCGGGATTCGGTCTCGGATTTGAGCGTCTCATTATGTATATCACGGGCGTTTCCAACATCCGCGATGTCGAAGCTTTCCCGAGAACGACAGGCAACGCCGAATTCTGATTTTTCATTTTTCATATTAAAAGAGGCAAAAGCAGATGAAAAATTTCAATCTCATGTCAAAAAGCGAGCTTATCGCGGAGGAAAAATCGCTCTCCGCAAGGTATGAAGCCTTTCTTAAGATGGGGCTTCGCCTGAATATGGCACGCGGACTTCCCTCCGCGCCTCAGCTCGATATGGCTTCTCCCATGCTCTCCTGCGTGACGGGAAAGAACGGCGATTATCTCTCCGAAAACGGAACCGACACGCGCCAGTACGGCAAACTTGAGGGGCTGGACGAGGCGGCACGCATATTCGAATATATGTGTGGCGCTCCCCGCGAATGCACTACCGTGACAGGCTCGGCAAGTCTGAATATCATGTACGATGCGCTTACCTGCGCCATGCTTTTCGGCGTCGGCGAGGGGCATGCGCCGTGGTCGGCTCAGGGAAAGATAAAATTCATCTGCATCGTCCCGGGATATGACAGACACTTTGCCATGTGCGAGCTGCTCGGCATAGAGATGTTGAGCATCGGTATCACACCGGAGGGACCCGATATGGATGCGGTTGAGGAGCTTCTCCGCGACCCTGCCGTCAAAGGGATGTGGTGTGTTCCGAAGTTCGCAAATCCAACGGGATATACCTACAGCGAGGCGACGGTACGGCGCATAGCGGCACTTCATCACGCCGCTCCGGATTTCCGCATTTTCTGGGACAATGCATATATAGTCCATGATTTTGCGGGCGTTGTGCCGCTCCCCGATATCCTCGCGCTCACGCGCGGCACGGCAAATGAAAATATGGTCTATGAATTTGCCTCAACCTCGAAGATTACGACCCCGGGAAGCGGTATCTCCGCCTTTATGTCAAGCGTAGAAAACACGAAGTGGTTCCGCAAAATGCTCGGCGTGCGCATCATCAGCTATGATAAGATAAATCAGCTCCGTCATGCACGCTATATCCCCTCAAAGGAAGCGCTGACGGCGATAATGGCACGCCATGCGGAAATAGTCCGCCCGAAATTCGAGGCGGTGCTCTCCGTTTTTGAGCATGAGCTTGCAGGCGCGGGAATCGCAGAGTGGACAAAGCCGACGGGCGGATATTTCATCTCGCTCAATGTCATGAGCGGCACGGCAAAGGAGGTTTTCCGCCTCTGCCGCGAAGCGGGCGTTACGCTGACGAATGTCGGCGCCACATTCCCCTACGGCAACGACCCTCAGGACAGCAATCTGCGCATAGCGCCGACTTTCCCGAGCGTGGACGAAATAAAGCTCTCTTCAGAGGTTATTTCCGTCTGCACGAAGCTCGCCGCCGCGCGTGCGCTTCTCTCAAAATAAAAGCCGATAAAAAGGCAGGAAAACAAAAGGCAAATCTTTTTCAGGAGACAAATTTATGAAAATAGCGGTCCTCGCAGGAGGCTACAGTCATGAGCGCGATGTTTCGCTCACATCGGGATGCAAAATAGCGAATACGCTCTGCTCTCTCGGGCACAGCGTTGCTCTCGCGGATGTTTACAGCGATATAGATACGGCAAAAATACAGGATATGTTCAGTTCCTGCGGCAATTATTCCTATACCATACCGAGCGCCGAGCCGGACCTCACGGCGCTGAAAGCCGAGCGCGGCATGGGCGAGCGCCTTATCGGGCGCGGCATAATCGAGCTTTGCGCGGCGGCTGACATCGCCTTTCTCGCGCTTCACGGCGGCATGGGCGAGGACGGCAGAATACAGGCTATCCTCGAGTGCGCAGGCATAAGGTATACCGGCAGCGACTACGGTCCCTGCTACCTCGCCATGAACAAAAGCATCGCAAAAACGCTCTTCTCGGCGGCAGGCGTTCCCGTTCCGCAGGGCTTTATCTACCGCGGCGAAAAGGCGGATGATATTCCGCTTCCCTGCGTTGTGAAGCCGTGTTCCCTCGGTTCGAGCGTCGGCGTTTCCATCGTACATACCAAAACCGAGCTTGAAGCGGCTCTCGGAAAAGTCTCGTCCTACGAAGGCGATACGCTTATAGAGAGCTTCGTTTCCGGCAGAGAAATTTCCTGCGGCGTGCTCGACGGAAAGGCTCTGCCGAGCATAGAAATCAAGCCGAAATCAGGCTTTTACGATTACGAGGGCAAATATCAGGCGGGCATGACGGAGGAAATCTGCCCCGCCGATATCACATCGGAGCAGGAGGCGCGTATCGCCGCGCTTTCCGAGGCGGCATACCGTGCGCTCGGACTTTCCGTATACGCGCGTTTTGATTTCATCCTCGATGAAAAAAGCGGCGATTTCATCTGCCTCGAAGCAAATACGCTCCCCGGCATGACGCCCGCAAGTCTTATCCCTCAGGAAGCGGCGGCGGCAGGCATCTCATACCCTGAGCTTGTAACGAAAATAATAGAATTATCACTAAAAAAGGAATGATAAAATGAAAACCATAGTCGGTATAGATGTAGGCGGAAGCACTACGAAAATAGTGGCATTCAGCGGCGAAAAAATGATAGCGCCCCAGCTCGTGACGGCGACAGATCCGATAACCTCGCTCTACGGTGCTTTCGGTAAATTCACTGCCGAAAACAGGCTCGGACTCGGCGATATCGAAAAAGTGATACTCACCGGTGTCGGCTCCTCGCATCTCAAAGAGCCTATTTATGCGCTCCCCTGCGAAAAGGCAAGCGAATTTGAATGCGTGGCGCGCGGCGGGCTTTATCTCTCGCATCTTGATGAAGCGGTAGTAGTCAGCATGGGCACAGGCACGGCAATAGTTCATGCCAAAAAGAACGGCGAAGATTATATCACAAAGTATCTCGGCGGCACAGGAGTCGGCGGCGGTACGCTTGTCGGACTCTCGAAAATAATGCTCGGCATGGAATCAATAGAGCATATAACAGAGCTTGCCGCAGGCGGTTCGCTTGATAATGTAGACCTGCGCATAAAGGATATTTCGTCAAAGGAATCGATGATAAATCTGCCGCCCGATATGACGGCGGCAAATTTCGGCAAGGTTTCCGATGTCGCCTCCAATGCCGATATCGCCCTCGCAATAATAAATATGGTGTTTGAAACGGCAGGCATGCTTGCCATTTTCGCGGCACGCTCGCTGAAAACGAAAGATATCGTTCTCACGGGAAATCTCGCCGCCATGCCGATGGCAAACGAGCTTTTCACCTCGCTTTCGCCGAAATTCGGCGTGAACTTCATAATCCCCGAAAAGGCGCAGTTTGCTACCGCCATCGGCGCCGCAAAGGCGAAATAAGAATGATAAAAAGGTTAATATATTAAACATACAAAGAGAGGAAATCCGCAATGGATTTCCTCTCTTTGTGTCGAAAAAGTATTTTTTGCTGTAAAAGCAGATAAAAGCATTTTTTGATATAGCCTTCTCCTGCGGGAGAAGGGGGACCGCGATAGCGGTGGATGAGGAGTAAAATTGAAATTTTGAAACAAATATTGCTATAAATTGTCTTCAAACACCTCATCCGTCAGCCTACGGCTGCCACCTTCCCCTACTGGGGAAGGCTTTCTTTTGTTGCCGATTCTATGTATCTCCAAAACTAATTTCTGAATTTAAGATTTTTCGACACTCTGGTCCTCACACATTCCGCGTGAGGATATTTTTAGTTGCAGACAAAATACTTTTTATAAGCCTTCTCCGGTGGGGAATTGACACATATGCGGAGCGTGTGTGTCGGCGTCCCCGAGACAGGGTAAGCGGGCGTGAATAGAGTGAGTGCGCTGACGGGATGAAGAGCATATTATTTATTTTGTCTGTTGGCTATACTTGGATTTTATGCTGTAGTGGTCGGCGCTTACGCCGACATGAAAGTTCCATGGCATGCAGGCTCATTTCTCCGCTCCGTTTTCACAAAAATCCGCTGTTTTCATATAATACACCGAGAAAAATAACGCGGAGGGGACGAAAATGGCAATTCCTTTTACAAAAATGCACGGCGCGGGAAATGATTACATATTCATAGATTGCATGAGCGGCGAAACAAAAATAAAAAATCCCGCAGAGCTTGCGCGGCAGATGTCGCCTCCACATTTCGGCATCGGAGCGGACGGCATAGTGCTGATACTTCCCTCCTCCGAGGCTGATGCGCGCATGCGCATGTTCAATGCCGACGGAAGCGAGGGCAAAATGTGCGGCAACGCACTGCGGTGCATCGGCAGATTCCTCTATGAGCGCGGCTATACAAGGAAAACCTCGCTCGTAATCGAAACGGCATCAGGCATACGGCGGCTATGGATTAAGCTCAAAGGCGGCAGATTTGTCAGCGCACTTGCCGATATGGGGCGAGCCTCGTTTCTCGCCGCCGATGTTCCGGTACTCGCCGCGCCCGACCGCGATGGCTATATCACAGTCGGCGGTTTGCTCGGCGGCAGTTGCCGCGCCACCTGCATTTCTATGGGAAATCCGCATGCCGTCTTTTTCACCGACGACCCCGAAAAAACAGATCTTGTGGGAATCGGCGCGGCGCTCGCTCATCACCCGCTCTTTCCCGAGGGCGTTAATGCGGAATTTGCCCGCGTTGCGGGAGGCGAAATATATATGCGCGTATGGGAACGCGGCACGGGTGAAACGCTCGCCTGCGGCACGGGAGCGTGCGCCTCTGCCGCCGCCGCCGTTCATCACCACCTGCTCCCGTATGATACTCCGATAAAAATCCATACGCGCGGCGGCGATTTTGAAGCCACTGTAAAAAAGAATTTCCGTGTTCTGCTCTCCGGCACGGCGGAAACCGTCTTTGACGGCACATTTTACGATACGGAGGATAAGCTTTGATTTCGGCAAACAAAAATTTCACGCGCATTCCCGAAAATTATATTTTCGCCGAGGTGGCGCGGCGGCTGGCAGAATATAAAAAAGAACATCCCGAATCGGATGTGATAAGCCTCGGCATAGGCGATGTGACGCTTCCGCTTCCCTATCCCATATCGCGCGCCATGGCTGAGGCATCTCTCGAAATGAGCACACCGTGCGGCTTTCGCGGTTATCCGCCGGATGGCGGCTATCCTTTTCTGCGCGAGAAAATAGCGGCGCGGTATGCGGATTTCGGCGTCGCACTCTCGCAGGATGAAATCTTCGTCTCCGACGGAGCAAAGAGCGACCTTGCCGCCATTCATGAACTTTTTGGTTTTTCATGCGCCATGCAGAGCACGCCCGCATATCCCGTTTTCGGCGAAAGCTGTCTGCTTCGCGGCAAAAGGCTCGTTTCGCTCCCCGCCACACGCGAAAACGGATTTCTCCCGCTCCCGCCGAAAGATTTCCCGCTCGACGGCTGTCTCATCTCCATCTGCTCGCCGGCAAATCCCACAGGCGCGGCATATGACAGGGCAGGACTTTCCGCATGGGTGGATTTCGCGCGTGAAAGCGGCTCGCTTATCATTTTCGACTGCGCCTATGAGGCATATATCCGCGATGACCTGCCGCACAGCATTTTTGAAATTTCCGAAGCGAAATACTGTGCCGTAGAAATAGGCAGCTTCTCGAAATTTGCGGGAATGACCGGCGTGCGTTGCTCATGGTGCGCGATTCCGCGCGAGCTTCGCATAGGCGGCACCGAGGTGCGCGCTCTCTGGTCGCGCAGGCAGAATATGAAATTCAACGGCGTTTCGTACATAATCCAGCGCGGTGCCGAAGCGGCGCTTTCCGATGAATGCAAGCCTCTGCTCCGTGCAAATATCGATTACTATATGGAAAACGCCGCAATCATTGCAGATGTACTCCGCCGCCATGGGATATATTTCTCGGGCGGCAGAAATTCGCCTTATCTCTGGCTTCGGTGCGGCGACTCGCACGGATTTTTCGAGGCGCTCCTGCACGCGGGTGTAGTCGGCACGCCGGGCATCGGCTTCGGTGCGCTCGGAGAGGGCTATTTTCGCCTGACGGCATTCGCCACGCGCGAAAATACGATAAAGGCGGCGGCGCGACTGGACAAATTTTTACAAAGCGATAACAATTTTACCTCATATAACCCTTGAAAAATGGGAAAATATATTATATACTGTAGATGAAAAAGTAATCTTCCAAAAGAAAGGACGAAAAACGATGGAACTGACAAAAAGTAATTTTGAAAAAGAAATACTCGCGCATGACGGACTCTGCATTGTGGATTTCTGGGCTTCATGGTGTATGCCATGCAAAATGCTCTCTCCCGTCATCGATGAGCTGGCAGAGGAATATCCCGAGGTAAAATTCGGCAAGGTGAATGTAGATGAGCAGGGCGAGCTTGCCGCAGAATACGGCATCGTGAGCATCCCGACGCTTCTCTTCTTCCGCGACGGCGAAATTGTAAACAAATCCGTCGGCTACCGCGCAAAAGAGGACCTTGCGGAGCTTATCTCGGAATCATAAGAGGCGGCATATGGGAAAAGTACGCCTCAATGAAAACAAGGAAATAGTGGAAAATATCCGCGAGGGACTGCGCCGCACAGGCGGTTATTGCCCCTGCAAAATAGCGCATACGGAAGAAAACAAATGTATGTGCAAGGAATTTCGCGAGCAGATAGCCGACCCGAATTTCGAGGGCTACTGCCACTGCATGCTTTACTACAAGGAGAAATAAAAATGAAACAGTTTGAAAACACAGACCTCGTCGAGAAGCAGATAAACTCCACCTCGGTATTCCGCGGCAGACTTCTCGATGTTTACAGCGACGATATAGAGCTTCCCAACGGCGACAAATCAAAGCGCGAATATATCCGCCATGTCGGCGCGGCATGCGTTGTCCCGATAACTGATGACGGCAAGGTGATAATAGAATATCAGTACCGCTATCCGGTCGCAAGAGTGATGACGGAAATCCCCGCGGGCAAGCTCAATTCCAAGAGCGAGCCGCCGGAGAAAGCAGTGCGTCGCGAACTTCTCGAGGAAACGGGAATCACGGCAGGCACGCTCATTTATCTCGGTGAGCTGATACCCACATGCGCTTATTCCGATGAAATAATACATATGTATGTGGCAAAAGATTTGAAATACGCGGAGCGCAAGCTTGATGACGACGAATTTCTCAATCTATGCGAGGTTCCGCTCGAGGAGCTGGTGCACGAGATAATGGATGGCAAAATCCCCGATTCCAAAACACAGGCTGCCGTGCTTCGTGCATATCTGCTCGAAAAAGGTATCTGAGGAGGGATAAAATGAGTTACAGCGTAGAATACAGAAAAATCCCGAGCGGCGATAAGATTCATTCGCTCAATGTAAAGGTATATATTCCCGATGGAGAGAAAAAAGGTATTCTCCAGATAAGCCACGGCATGACCGAGCATATCGAGAGATATGATGATTTCATGGGCTTCATGGCGGAAAACGGCTTTGTCTGCGTCGCGCACGACCATCTCGGTCACGGCAAGACCGTGCGCGGAGATGATGAACTCGGCTTCATCGCATCCAAGGACGGCTGGCGCATCATGGTCGAGGATGTTTTCACGGTAGGTTCTGCAATAAAGGCGGAATATCCGGCGCTGCGCATGGTTCTGCTCGGGCACAGCATGGGTTCGTTCATCGCGCGACTCACGGCATTTTATCATCCTTATTCATATAATGCGCTGATAATCATGGGTACAGGTGCCAAAAATCCTGCGGCAGAGGCAGGAATCGCGCTCACTGCAGCTATTGCCGCCGCAAAGGGCGAGAGATACATATCAAAAAAGGTAGACGATATGGCATTCGGCTCATTCGGCAAGAAATTCGAGGGTGAAACTCCCTACGACTGGCTGACGCGCGACAAGGAAAAGATAGCAAAATACGCCGACGACAAATACTGCACATTCAAGTTCACCGTTTCGGCAATGCGCGACCTGATGACGCTCAATAAGAACGCAAACTCGCGCGATTGGTTCCGGCATATGGCGATATCCGGCATTCCGATATTCCTCGTATCCGGCTCGATGGACCCTGTCGGCGACTATGGCGCGGGCGTTACCAAAATTTACGAAACGCTCAAAAAAGCGGGTGTACGCGACCTCACGATAAAGCTCTATGAGGGCGCGCGCCACGAAATACTCAACGAAACCTGCCGCGATACTGTCTATCGCGATATCCTCTCATGGATGACAAAGAGAGTATGAAATAAAGTAAAAAGTAAGAGTGAAAAGTGAAGAAGTAATAAAAACGGCTTTTCGACCACAGGAAGAAAAGCTACCTCACCTATTCACTATTCACTATTCACTATTACTTATTATTTTGCCACGCCTGCGCGGCAAGTGAAGAGTGAATAGTGAAGAAGTAATAAGTAAAAAGAAAAATCCGCATATGCGGATTTTTCTTTTTGGTGGAGCCGAGGGGAGTCGAACCCCTGTCCGAAAACCTATTCATACAGCTTTCTCCGAGCGCAGACTGTCTTTTGAATTTCCCCCTCATATCGCCGTCAGTCAGGCTATATGAGAAGTATCTGTTTTATTCACGACGGATACAACAGGAAAAATCTCCGTTCGCGTTCATCACTGCATGACGCCAAGTCCCAAGCCGTGATACTCAAGGGAGTGACGGGCGGCTAAAAAGCCGCGGCACTGCCGTTAGGCAGCCATTGCTACTTTATTATTGTTAGCGTTTATATTTAGGTTTGCGGTTGTTTAAGGAGTTGCCGCTATCTCCGCTCGCTTACCGTACTGCAAAATCCCCGTCGAAACCTTTACGGCCCCATATGGGAGAGTTTTTTATTTTCTGCTCTCTCTTTCATAGCGGTCAACCTCTCTTGCCGCCTGCTTTTTTGCCTCCGTTTCGCGCTTATCGTATAATTTCTTGCCTCGGCATAAGCCAAGCTCCATTTTCACATTCTTTCCCGAGAAATAAAGCGAAAGCGGAACAAGAGTATATCCCTGCTTGCCCACAAGCATGCTCAGTTTGAGAATCTCGCGCTTGTGCATGAGCAATTTTCTTTCGCGGAGAGGGTCGCGATTGAAAATATTGCCTTTTTCATATGGGCTGATATGCACGCCTGTGGAAAATATCTCGCCATCCTTGATATAGCAATAAGAATCCTTTAAATTGACAGCGCCCGCGCGAAGCGATTTCACCTCCGTACCGAAAAGAGCAATGCCCGCTTCATAAGTATCGTCCACAAAAAAATCATGGCGCGCCTTTCTGTTCTGCGCTATAACCTTGATATTCTTTTCCGGCATGAAATCACCTCCCGCATCATGAATCGGATTATGATAAGTATATCACAAGTCACGCATTTAGTCAATATGTCTTTGTCGTCATTTTTTGCCGATAAATATCATATACTATTGAAAAACGCCGCGGAATATGGTATATTGAAAACAAAAAACACAGGAGAAAAATCATGACGGAAACAGAAAAGATGTTTTCGGGCAAGATGTATGACCCTTTCACCGAGGGAATGCCCGAAGCCCGCAGACGCGCGCATGAATTATGCCGGAAATATAATACGATACCCGAGAGCGAAACGGAAAAGCGCGAGGAAATCCTCTGCCTGCTGATGCCCGACCATGCCGAGGGCGTATATCTTCAGGGACCTATCCAGTTTGATTTCGGCACGCATATTTCCATGGGAAAAAATTCATATGCAAATTTCAATTTCTGCGTTCTCGATGAAAACCGCGTCACTATAGGTGACAATGTTTTTATCGGTCCGAACTGTTCTATACTCACGCCCATTCATCCTCTCTGCCATGAGGACAGAAACACCGGTTTTGAATACAGCGCGCCTGTAACTATAGAAGATAATTGTTGGCTCGGCGGAAGTGTCACGGTGCTTCCCGGAGTGACAATCGGTGCAGGATCCGTTATCGGCGCAGGCTCTGTCGTGACCAAATCGATTCCCGCAGATTCTCTCGCATACGGCAATCCCTGTCGCGTGGCAAGAAAACTCACGGAAGCCGACCGCATCGCAAACCGTCCCGAGCTTTTCTGAAAAAACGCATAAAATTGCCTCACGCAAAGCATACTTTTTATGGGAGGCGATTTTTATGGATTCAAGAGAAAGATATCTCATCAAAAATACTACGCGTGAAGAGCGTGAGGCTATAGTCCGCAAGTCGCTCGGCGGCGGAGACTGCGCGGGATGCTCGGGATGCGACGGCGTTTCCTGCCCCGACGGGCTGGAAATGTATATGCCGTATATTGAGGGTAAAATGGAGATTTTCGAGATAAACAAGAAAATCCGCGGCGGCACAGTATCATAAAAAATCGGCAGGCTTCCCTGCCGATTTTTTATTCTTCCGATACTGCTTTTTCCCTCGTGCCCGCAAGTAAAAATACATAACCGAGCAGCGCAATAAGCCAGTAGGCATAGGCTGCGGAGCCAAATTTAATCATATCAGTAAAGAAGAAATGATGAAGCGGGAAAAAGACAAATCCCATCGCCGAAATGGCGCATGAAACAATTGCGAGAGCATATTTTTCATGTTTTTCGTGATTTGTGAGCGCGAAGCGAAGTCCGCAAATCATAATAAGCTCGGACGTTGCAAGCGGTATAAATAAATTTATAATAAATTCGGGAATCGGCTCACAGAATATCCCGCTGTTAAGTCTTCTGTTATAAAAGCCGCGAAACGCCAAAACAGCGACGGTGGCAAGAAGTATAACATTCAGAGCCATGAAAGCTATCCGCATTATTTTGTATTTCTTTCTCATATCGGAATTTTCCGCGGTGTTTGTTTTACCGAAAATTTCGGAAAAGCTTGAAGCCATAAGTAAAATCAAACCGACAAAAAGCATCACCCAATGAAAACCGAAGAGAAAGAAAATGAAAAATCCCGTACAGCTGATTAGCAAAAGAGCGAGATTTACTGCCATGACGACAATCGATGCTCTCAAAAACCCGGGAATTTCGGTTTTGTTCCCATATCTCAATGCGCGGCGAAGCCCGCAGAACAAAACAATCTCCGAAAGCAGGGCAGGCATGGCAACAAGTACAGCAAACATAGAGATACCCACATAGGGGTTTCCCTTATCGTTCGGCTCTTTAATACCGCTAATCACCACAATCGTACTTGCGGTGGCAGTCGCCAGAAAAACAATCGCAAAAACAAGCCAAAGGATGGTCGATTTCTTTTTCGTACTCATGATTTTTTCTCCTTTTAAGTTGATGAAAAGGACATTTGCGAGGTTTGATTTGCCGATTTGTGTTTATATTATACCATATTTTGCTTCAAAAGTCAATATTGCCGCAATTTGCCGAAGTTTCGGCGGCAGAGCATGAGATTGCCGCGCATACAAATCATGCATACCACAACAAAAAATCGGCAGGCTTCCCTGCCGATTTTTTTATTTAATTGCCGCATTCTATGCTTATTTCATTGAAAACGCGGAGGATATCCGCCGTTTCCGTCTGCGCCTTTTCGCTTTCGGATTTATCGATTATCGCCTTGCCCTCATGCATCATGATAAGGCGGTTTCCGTATTCTACGGCGTAACGCAGATTATGCGTTATCATGATGGCGGTCAGCTTCTTCTCGCGCACAATCTTGTCCGTGAGAAGCATTATCGTTTCCGCTGTTTTCGGGTCGAGAGCCGCTGTATGCTCATCGAGCAGAAGCAAATCCACAGGCGTGAGCGTACTCATGATAAGCGAGAGTGCCTGACGCTGTCCGCCCGAGAGAAGCCCGACGGGGATTTCCGTCTTGTCCTCGAGTCCGAGCCCAAGCGTATGCAGAATTTCGCGGAAATATTCTTTTTTCTTCCTGTCCATGGCAAACGAAAGATTGTACGGCTTGCCCTTGTTTGCGGCGAGGAAAAGATTTTCCGTTATCGTCATATACGGCACGGTGCCGACGGCAGGGTCCTGAAAAACTCTGCCTATTTTCTTTGCCCGCTTATATTCGGGCAATTTTGTCATATCGACGCCATCAAGCATCACCTTGCCCGAATCGACGGGGGTACTGCCGCTGATAAGATTCAGCAGTGTTGTCTTGCCCGAGCCGTTTGAACCGACAACAGAGACAAACTCACCCGTTTTCACAGATAGCGAAAAATCCTCAAAAAGCTTGATTTCATTGACCGTTCCGCGGTTGAAAGTCTTGTCTATCCCGATGAGTTCAAGCATTTTTGCCACCTGCCTTTATCTGCTTTTTTGAGAGAAATGATGTTATCTTATCATTGAAAATAAGTATCAGCGCGAAAAGCACGGCGTTCATGAGTTTGAGATATATTCCGTCTCTGTCCACAAGCACGAGATAATTCAGGCAGAGCGAATAAATTATCGCGCCGAGCACGACGGCTGTCGTTTTCTGCATGAATCGGATATTCGAAAATACCGCCATGCCTATGATAACCGAGGCGAGTGCAAGCACGACCTTGCCGCTGCCGGAGTTATTGTCATACTGCATATAAAGCTGGGAATAAAGCGCGCCGCCCATGGAGACAAAACCGTTTGCAAGAGAGATGCCGAGCACCTTATATGTACCCGGGTCTTTGCCCAGATAAGTGACAAGGCGTTCGCTTCCGCCTGTCGCTCCGAGCATATAACCCATTTTTGTTTTCTTGAAAAGGTCGATAAGCACCTTGCAGAAAATAACGGCAAGAAGCAGGATTATTATTGTCGCCATATCCTTTGCCATTGCGCTGTCGCCGAAGATTTTCACGGCTTTTCCGCCGAACATACCCGCAAGCCCCTTGCTCTTATAGGAGAAAATCGTCGTGGTATATCCCGTGCCCGTGAGCAGTTTTGTCAGCGCGAGGTTGACGGAGAGCAGTGCCGTCATCACGATGATACCGGAGAGAAGCTTCGATATGCGGAATTTCACATGAAGCAGTCCCGTAACGGCGCCTGCCGCCATACCTACGAAAAACGCGAGCAGAGTTGCTATTATCGGATTTATCCCGAGGCGGAGCATGAATATCGTTGCGCAGACTCCGCCGAGCGGAAATGTGCCGTCGACCGAGAGGTCGGGGAAATCCAGTATCGAATATGAAATATATACTCCGAGTGCGATTATCGCAAAGCACAGACCCATCTGCAGTCCGTCTATTGTGGTTCCCAGAAAAAGCATTTTTGTTTATCCTTTCAGATTAGTGAGTGGAAACATCGATTGCGCCGAGTGTATTTTCGGGCAGTTTGAGTCCGAGCTCTTCGCAGGCGGTGCTGTTGATATAAACCTGCGGATTTGTCACTACTACGGGAGGAATATCGGAAGCGCTCTTGCCGCCGAGAACCTCTGCCGCCGCCTTGCCTGCCGCCATACCGACATCATTTTTATAGTCGATGGAGGAGCTTGCGACGCAGCCTTTCTTTACCTGCTCAATCTCGGAGCCGAAAACGGGTATCTTTTTCTCCATGGTTATCGGGAGAATATTGGATTCGAGCTTGCCGACTATCGTATTGTCGAGCAGATTTACAAAGCAGTCGATGCCGTCGTCAATGAGGCTGTTTACCGCTGTATCGATAGTGTTGATATCGGCTACGGCTTTGTCGACTATTGTGACATTCATGCTGTCTACAGCCGCTGCCGCTTTCTTGAGATTTGATACCTGAAGAGGTGAACTGGATTCCTCCGTGGAGTAGAGAACGCCTATTTTGAGCGAATCGGTTTTGCCCATACATGCCATTACAACTTCAAGCTGTTTCTCGGCATTCGGGATATCGGAGGAGCCTGTCACATTTTCGTAATTTGCCATTGTGGCGCCGTCGGTGACTGCGCAGTAAACTACGGGAACAGCGCCGTCGGCGGCGTTTGCGGCGGCTACCGCGGAGGGAGTTGCTATCGCGATGATGACCTTGGCGCCCTTATTTACAAGCGTTTTTGCCTGCGACTGAGATACGCTCGGGTCGAAATTGCTGTTGAGAAGCTCTACATTGTAATCGTTGAGGTCTATGCCGCTGTCGCGCAGACCGAGGATGATGCCCTCATAGCAGTTTACAAGAGATTCATGCGAGCCGAACTGGATGATGCCTATGGTGGGTTTTGCCTTTTCTCCGCAGGAGGAGAAAGCGAGAAGCGACATAGCGATAAGCGCTACGGAAATTATTAAAGAAACGATTTTTTTCATGATTTTTGATTCCTTTCAGATTTTTGTTTTTATTATGTGATTCCGATTCAAGTTCAAATCACGCCATCGCCCGGAAAGTACAAACATAATCTTTTCTCCTTTGCAAAAATAAAAAATCCCGAGTATCTCTCGATACTCGGGACGAACAAACATATCCGCGGTGCCACCCGAATGGAAATATAAAAATACTTCCACTTTATCGCGTACAGAATATACGCGGCGCCATGGTAACGGAAGCGCACCCCGTCGATTGCTACTTGCCTTTCGGCTTTCGTCCGCCCTCGGAAGCCCATTCGCCGGAAACTCCTCTGCCGTGCTCTCACCGCCCACAGCTCGCTTTGAGAATCGCCTATCGACTACTCTTCTTCTTCGCAGGTTTGATTTTTTCTGCATTATATCACGCATTTTCGCTTTTGTCAATAGATTTTTCAAAAAAATTTTTCGGCGTTTCTCTTTTTCGGCAAATTATGTTGACTTGCGGGGGAAGCTGTGGTATTATAATATATAAATCCATGAAAAAGAGGTATATGCAAATGAAAGTAGTACTTTTAGCCGATGTAAAGGGTCAGGGCAAAAAAGGCGATATAATAAAGGTATCGGACGGATATGCGAAGAACTTCCTCTTCCCGAAGAAGCTCGCCGCAGAAGCCGATGCAAAGCTCATGAACGAAATGAAAGGCAAGGAAGAAGCAAGACTCCACAAGATTGAGCTTGAAAAGGACGCCGCACGCGCAACAGCCGCAAAGCTTGAGGGCATAATGGTCAAGATAACGGCGCAGGCAGGCGCAGACGGCAAGACTTACGGTTCCGTCACATCAAAGGAAATAGCCGAGAAGCTTCTCGAGCAGGCGGGAATCGAAGTAGACAAGAGAAAGATAGATATTCCCGAGCCGATAAAGGCTTTCGGTACATACAGCCTCGAGGTCAAGCTCTACGGCGATATTTCGGGTAAGATAAATGTTGTTGTAGCGGAGAAATAATCCGCAAAAGTAAAAATTCACTCATGAAGGATTAAGTTATGGCAGAAGCAGGCAGAACAGTCCCCTTTGCGCTGGAGGCGGAGCAATCAGTACTCGGAGCAATACTCATAGACCCCGAAAAATTCAATGATATCGGCTCTATCATGACGGGCGACGATTTCTATATCGGCGAGCACCGCGAGATTTTTGCGGCGATGCAGGAGCTTTTCGTCAAGAACAGGGATATAAACCTCATCACGCTCATCGATATGCTCGTTTCCCGCGGCGTATATACGGAGGATGAAATAAAGCGATACCTGCGCGTGATAGCGGAGGTTGTCCCCACCGCGTCCAATATCAAGGATTATGCGCAGATTGTCAAGGACAAGAGCGTTCTGCGCAAGCTGATAACGGCTTCCGAAGCGATAACGGAAAATGCCTATGCCGCGCACGGCGAGGTGCGCTATATCCTCGATGATGCCGAGCAGAAAATTTTCGATGTCGCCCAGGGAAACGAAACACAGAATTTCGTTCATATACGCGATGCGCTCGGCATGACATATGACAGACTTGAAGCAATAAGAACCGACCCTGCCGCCGTTTCGGGAACACCCACGGGCTTTTCCGCCGTAGACAATGTCATCGTCGGTATGGGCAAGGGCGACCTTATCCTCATCGGCGCGCGCCCCGGTATGGGTAAAACCACATTTGCCATGAATATAGCGACAAATGTCGCCATCCGGCAGAAGAAAACCGTATGCGTTTTCAGCCTTGAAATGTCGGCGGAGCAGCTCGCCTCCCGTATGCTCTCGAGCGAAGCGGGCGTAGACAGCTATGCTCTGCGTTCCGGCAAAATCTCCGAGCAGGACTGGCAGAAGATTGCCTATGCCACCTCCAAGCTCTATGAATGCGATATTCTCATAGACCCGTCCAGCGCGATAACCGTCACGGGAATGAAAGCGAAGCTCCGACGCGTGAAGAATCTCGGACTCGTGGTAGTCGACTACCTTCAGCTCATGCAGAGCGACAGGCGAAGCGACAGCCGAGTGCTTGAGGTCGGCGATATCTCGCGCGGACTGAAGCTGCTTGCAAAGGACCTCGGCGTCCCCTGCATATGTTGCGCTCAGCTCTCCCGCGGACCCGAAAGCAGAACAGACAAGCGACCCATGCTTTCCGACCTGCGTGACTCAGGTGCCATCGAGCAGGATGCGGATATAGTAATGTTCCTTTACAGAAACGAATATTATGCAAATGCGCCCGAGGGCAAGGATGCCGTCGGCGGCGTTGACAGTGCCGGCACATCGCAGGCGGAATGCCTCGTCGCCAAGAACCGTCACGGTTCGACGGCAAATGTCAAGCTCGGCTTCGACGGTAGGTATTCGAGGTTTACTTCAATTGAGGACAGAGAGGAGCCGTGACGCAGATGAGCCTCCTTTCGGAAAAGGGACGGAGAATGCTCGGAGCGCTCGGCGTGCCGCTTGATATCGGCGCTTCCGACGGAATTGTCGTCGGCTTCTCGGGCGGCGCGGACAGCGCGGCTCTGCTTCATTTTCTCGCCGTGGATATGCACCTTTGCAGTCGCATAACGGCACTTCATGTAAACCATATGCTACGCGGGGACGATGCGGAGCGCGACGAGCGCTTCTGCCGCGATTTCTGCTCGGCGCACGGAATAGCCTTTGAAGCCGTGCATATAAATATAGCGGAAATATCGGGCGGCGTCGCCGTCGAGGAAACGGCGCGAAACGAGCGCTACAGGGCGCTCACAGACTGCGCCGCGTGCCATGGCGCGAAATATATCGCCCTCGCCCATACGGAAACGGACAATGCCGAAACGCTGATATTCAATATCGTGCGCGGAAGCGGGCTCAGAGGAGCCTGCGGTATTCCCGCCTCGCGCCCATGCGGAGACTTTACGATAATCCGTCCGCTTCTCACATGCACGAGAGCGGAAACGGAGGAATACTGCCGCGAAAACGGCATAGATTATGTCACCGACGCGACAAATTCCGATACGCACTACACAAGAAATTTCATCAGGCACGAGATACTTCCGCGCCTGCGCCGCATAAATCCCGCGACTGAGGACTCTCTCGGCAGTCTCTGTGCCCTGCTCTCATGCGACAGCGATTTTATAGAGGGAGAAGCGGAAAGATTTTTCGCCTCGCTTGCCGACGGGCGCACAGCCGCCATCGCGGCACTCGCGGAACTGCATGAAGCGGTGCGCACGAGAGTGCTCGCGCGGATGTATCATGCGGCAGGCGGCGGAGATATAGACAGCCGGCATATACGCGCCGTCTGCGATATCATGCGCGGCGGCACGGGAGCGAAAACCGAGCTTCCCGGCGGCATTTTTGCCGTGGTGACAGGCGAAGATATCGCTTTCATGACGAGAGCCGAGCTTGAAAAAATCACCGGATCGAAAGCTCTCGATATACCTCTCGTTCCCGGTGAAAATCGCTTCGGCGACTCGCTCATTTTTGTTTCACGCGAGCCGGATGCTTCGGCAGAAGCGCGATACGGCGATTATCCCATGCATTTTGCAAAGGCATTCTGCCTTAATGACGGCGCAGTGCTCTCGGCAAAGACAGCGCAATCGGCTGACAGCTACCGCGCGGGAAAAATCACAAGAAAAATCAAAAAACTGCGCACAGAGCTTTCCCTTTCCGAGAGAAAGAAGCGCCCCGTGATATGCGCCGAAGGCGAAGTTATATGGTATCCGGGCTTTGATATGTGCGACGCGCTGAAAGGCGAAAACCCTTCGGTTTATATATACTATTTTGAAAAATAAAGCAATTTGGGAGAGAGAAAAAATGTCAGAGAAATACAATATGATGGATGATATCAGCTCCGTGCTTCTCAGCGAAGAGGAGATAAAAGACACGGTGACCAGACTCGGCGCGAAGATTTCAGAGGATTACGCGGGCAAACGCCTGCTCATAGTAGGCACGCTCAAGGGTGCACTTCCCTTTATGGGTGCGCTCCTCGGTAAGATAACGATTCCCTGCGAGATAGATTTCATGAAAGTCTCGTCCTACGGAAGCGGAACAAAGACCAGCGGTCAGATAAAAGTTCTGCTTGATCTCATAAGAAGCGATCTCAATCAGTGTGATGTTCTCATAGTCGAGGATATAATCGACAGCGGCAGAACTCTCTCGAATCTCACGGGATATATGAAAGAACGCGGAGCGAAATCCGTCCGCACCTGCACCCTGCTTGATAAGCCGTCGCGCCGCGAAGTCGATTTCGAGGCGGATTATGTCGGCAGAATCATTCCCGATGAATTTGTCGTCGGCTTCGGTCTCGATTATGACGAAAAATACAGAAATCTTCCCGTCATCGGCATTCTCAAAAGAGAAGTTTATTCCAACTGAGAAAAAGGACAAGAAAAAATTCCGCCCGCTTTCCCGCGGCGGAATTTTGTATATTTACAGAGGTGATTTTCATGATAAAACTGCTCTCGCGGCTCTTTATAAAGGACAGAGAAAATACGGAAAATCCGCGCGTGCGCTCGGCATACGGCATGCTCTGCGGCATCGTAGGCATATTTTTAAATATTCTGCTTTTCGCAGGCAAGCTGACAGCAGGCATAGCATCGGGCGCGATTTCCGTTACGGCAGATGCTTTCAATAACTTAAGCGATGCGGGCTCCTCGCTGATAACGCTGATAGGCTTTCGCCTCGCCGAGCAGAAGCCCGACAATACGCATCCTTTCGGGCACGGCAGGATAGAATATATCTCGGGGCTTCTCGTCTCCATCGCCATCACGCTGATGGGCTTTGAGCTTGCCGTTTCCTCGGTAAAGCGAATCATCACGCCGAAAGAAACGGAATTCAGCTCTCTCACGGTGATTATCCTCGCCGTTTCCGTGGCGGTGAAGCTCTATATGGCGCTTTATAACCGCGCCGTCGGCAAAAAGATAAATTCCGATGCGGTGAAAGTTGCCGCGGTAGACAGCCTTTGCGACAGCTTTTCCACGCTCGCCGTGCTTGTATGTATGCTGATTTCGCATTTCACCTCGCTTGAGATAGATGCATATTGCGGTCTTGCACTCTCGGCGATAATCCTCATCGCGGGCATCCGCTCCGCCATAGAAACAATTCAGCCGCTTCTCGGGCAGGCGCCGGATAAGGAATTTACGGATAAAATAATCCGCATAGCGAAAAGCTCGCCCACAGTGCTCGGTGTGCATGACCTGATAGTGCACGATTACGGTCCCGGCAGAAGAATGATTTCGCTCCATGCCGAGGTAAGCGACAAGGATGATTTAATTGAAGCGCACGACGCTATCGATAATATAGAAAGAGAGCTTTCGCGCGAGCTCGGTTGTGATGCCGTCATTCATATGGACCCTATAGCAGTCGGAAGTGAGGAGGTGGACGCGGCAAAAACCGAAGCGCAGATGCGCGTTCACGAGATAGACCCACGCATCACCATCCATGATTTCCGCATGGTAAAGGGACCTACGCATACAAATGTCATTTTCGATGCCGCCGTCCCCTTTGATATAAAGGAATCGGACGATGATATCAAGGCAGCTATCCGAAAAGGCATACTTGAGGACACCGGCAAAACCGCCATCGTGACAATAGACAGGGTGCATACATAAAATGCTCAACCATCAGTTGACAGAAAATCCGCTTTTTCAACCGTCGGTCTGTTGATTTCAACCGCCGTGCATGGTATATTCATATCAAAGAACATTTCGGAGGAAGAAATGAAAGCATCGGAATTTGAAAAATACTATTGCGATTATAAACCCGCGAAAATGGATGCGGCACTTGCGGCAAAGCTGAAGCCTTGCTGTGATTACACATCTTTATTTTACCTTGATAAGCAGTCACGCTGTGAAAAGTACCCGTCTGTACCGAATATTCCGCACGGTGCCGCGTCGGAGGATGTCGAAATCTTCTTTGACATTTTAAAATACGCGTATTCGGGATATGATTACTACAGCGATAAAGTTGATTTTGAGAAACTGAAGGCGGATATCATCGCAAAAATTCCTGCAGAGGGAATTTCGACCGACAGGCTGAAAGAAACAATATTCGAGGCGCTTTATCCGCATATAAACGATACTCATTTCGCTTTTATCGGAGAAAAAAATCTGAATATGAAGCACTGCTTCATTACGTATTTTTCGGATTTGCTTCTTGAAAAGCACGGCGGGCGCATCATGGTAATTTCAGGCTGCGATGCGCTTCTCGGAAAAGAATTTGACATGGCGGAAATATCGGAAAATCTCTTTCCCACGCTTCCCTCGCATGGTGGGCGCGAGCGTTTTCTCTTCGGAATCTACAGCGAAAAGCCCGTCGCCGCTCTCACTCTCGGCGGCGAAGAGCTTCCGCTCCACAGATGCAAAACGGATTTATGCAATCCGAAAGACGGATATCTCTACGATAAGGAAATTCTCGGCATCCCCGCGGTATATCAGACAACATACGGTCTGCCGGATGAGAAAACAGACGAATTTTCCGGTATGGGAGAAAAATACAAGAACGCGAAAAATCTCATCTGGTCGGTGCTCGGAAATACCGGCGGCGACAGCAGATTTCCAGAGAAGTTTGCTAGTGCACTGAGCGGCTATGCCAACTGGGAAATGACATATGCCGAGCTTTTCTCTCCGCTCGCGGGCGAGCGCAGGGAAAGTTCATCATGGCGGCATATAACGGACTCGGCTCCGTTTTCTCTCCGCTCGCGGGCGAGCGCAGGGAAAGCGTGCACGAAAAAAGCTATGAAATTCATTTGCTCCCCAAAAACAATCCTGACTCCTCAAAATTCGGCGGCAGGCTCTGGCTTCTGCAAAATAAGGAAGTCGCTTCCTCGGGCGAATCGGCTGTCATGTATGCAAGGTCGGTGAAAAATTCCGTTTCAGTCGGCAGTGCGACATGCGGTTGCGGGCAGTTCGGTGATATCCTCGGCTATCATCTGCCGAATTCAAATATTCTTTTCTGTATGGGATATAAGGTTTTCAATATGGACGGTTTTGAGGAGGGCAAAGGACTTGCTCCCGACTACTGGCTTGATAGCGACAACCCCGTGACCGCCCTTGCGGAATATATAAACGAAGAAAATGGCAAATAAGCCGCATCGGGATAAAATTTCGACAAAAAAGAGGCACTGCGTGCCTCTTTTTTCATATTTACATCATCTGTGCAGATTCTCTTCGGGGACAAGCGTGATGAAAACAAGCTCCGGATTATTGCCAAACCGCGGGAAAGCCGTATTGTTTGCAAGCCCTCGGCTAACGCAGAGGCGCTTTTCATGCAGACCCTGCGCATACTTCGGGAAAAATCCCTGCCCCGGTGCAAAAATGCTTTTGCCGCCGATGCGCCACTGCCCGCCGTGCGCATGACCCGATATCGTCAGGTCGATGCCCGTGCTTCTGATATACCGCGGATAATATTCCGGATGATGGCAGAGGAGCAGTTTGTAGCCGCCGAGCGCATTGAACATGGAAAGCCAATGCAGATTCGGTGCAGGCGTTTTTGCTAGGAAACCCTGACGCACATCGAATCCCGTCGTCAGCCCGCCGATATTTATATCATGCCAGCGCACATATGCATTGTCCAGAACCACGGCGCCTGTCTCGCGGGCAAGCGGCAGATACCGCTCGCGGCTTCCTATCTCATGATTTCCTATCGAATAAAATGTCGGCGCAAATGACGATGCCGCGCGCAGGAAAGCAAGCCCGTTTTCGCAGGCGCGCATCCCCTCCGTGAGATCTCCCGGGATAACGATAATATCGCATCCGTTTTTCTTTATTTCAGCAAAAATCTCCTGCCATCTGCCGTTATGCAGGTCGGCAACCACGGCAATCCGCGCGGGATTTCGTATCTTTGCCCTGATATTGTATTTTGTTATATCTAAATTCATTCGGAATGTTTTTCCTTTTCAGCAGGTGAAAGCGACAGATGCCGCTTTCACCTTGATTTTCTATGCCTTTGTAGTGAAAATATATTCGCCGCCGCAAAGCGTTTCTTTTCTGCCGTCGGGAAGCGTAAGCTCCGCCACCGTGCCTGCGGGAACGGTAAACTCATAGTGGATAAATTCGCCGGAATAATACCAGTTTGAAACAACCTCGCCCGAAACGGTCTTGATTCTGCAGTTTACAAATCCGAGTTCTTTTGAGGGATTCGGAGCGAGCGAAATATGCTTGTAGCCTGCGCCGTCCTCGAGCGAATTTACACCTGCGCATACACCGTAGAGCCAGTCTGCTACGGCACCGTATGCATAGTGATTAAATGAGGTCATACTGACGCTGCTGAAAGAGCCATCCTCATTTATGCAGTTCCAGCGCTCCCACATCGTCGTCGCGCCGTGATTTACGGAATATAGCCATGAAGGCATCTTCTCCTGAAGCAGGAGCGTATATGCAAGGTCTGTATATCCGTTTTCGGAGAGCGCATGGAGCAGATAAGGCGTGCCGACGAAGCCCGTATTCATTCTGTCGCCGTTTTCATGGATAATCTTCGCAAGGCAGTCCGCCATGCTCTTTCTCTCTTCTTCGCCGCGATAGAGCCGGAAATACAGTATCATCGCAAGCGTCGTCTGTGTTATCGGCTTGATGACTACCTGCTCTTCTCTGTTCTTTTCATCGCGCAGAGAAACATGCTTGGACATGCAGGGCAGTCCGTTTTCAATGAAATTATCATGGAAAGCATCGAGTATGCGGCTGTGGAGCGCTTCATATTCGCTCATGTCCTTGCCGAGCAGTTTGCCGGCTTTAATGAGAATATCCGTCACGCGCGCATAATAAGCCGAGGCAATCAGATCCTTTTGTGTTGCGCCCGTATCGCCGCCGACAACACCGTCCATTGCGAGCCAGTCGCCGTAGTGCCATCTGTCTGTCCAGAGGGCTTCGATAGTGCCCGCATGGCGAATGTATTCGACCCATTTCTTCATCATGGGGAATTCCTCGGCGAGCATTTTCTTGTCACCGTAAGCAAGGTAAACCTCCCACGGGATAATGCCGGCGGCATCGCCCCATGCGCAGCACACGGCACCTCTTTGGAGAGCATCGGGAACAACTATCGGAACGCCGCCGTCATTGCGGAGTGACTGCTCTGCCGCCATATCGCCGAGCCATTTTCGGAAGAAATCGTGTACACCGAAATTATATACGCCGGCGCGGCAGAAAACCTGTGCGTCACCTGTCCAGCCGAGACGCTCGTCTCTCTGCGGGCAGTCGGTGGGAACATCGAGATAATTGCTTCTCTGCCCCCAGAGAACATTATGATAAAGCTGATTTACCTTTGCATTTCCGCATGAAAAGAAGCCTGTGCGCTCTATATCGGAATAAACCGCAACAGCCGTAAAGCAATTAAGGTCTACCTCTTCAAAGGGGTATTCATCGAGGCGGATATAGCGGAAGCCCTGGAATGAGAATGTCGGCTTGAAAACATCGTCTCCGCCCGAGAGGATATATTCGTTTCTGCTTCTTGCTGAGCGCAGATTTTCGTTATAGAAGTTGCCCTCGGTATCAAGCACCTCGGCATGCGTCATGACTATTCTGCCGCCGCGCTCGCCCTTGATGCGAACCTCGACATAGCCTGTCATATTCTGACCGAAATCTATTACTCTCTCGCCCTTCGGCGTGATAATAAATTCCTTCGGGGCAATCCGCTCATGCTCATGGATGAGCTCGCCCACCTGCGGAATTAGCTTTGTTTTTACGCGGCTAAGCTCAGCAGTACCGAGTTTTTTTATTCTTGCCGTCGGGTCTACCGTCTCGCCGTGATATATCTCGGAATAAAGTATCTTTGAGGTACGCACGCCCCATGTATCGTCTGTTGCAAAATGCTCTTCTCTTCCGTCAGCATATTCCACATCAAGCCATGCGATAACACTGACCGTATCGGAGAAAACATGGCGTCTGTCTTTCCATGTGAGGTCGCCGACAGCCCAACCCTCTGCCGCCGTAACGGAAATTTCCGCGCTCTTGCCGCCGAGAAATGCCGTCACATCATATGTCTGATACTGCGTGCGGACATGATACGATGTCCAGCCCGGATTCAGTACGGAATCCGTGATGCGTTTGCCGCCGATGCGGACAAGATAAAGTCCTATCGCGGAAGCGCCGAGTGTCGCTTTCTTTACCTTGCCTGAGAGCGCTATCTTCTTGTAGAAATCCACAACATTTGCCTCTTTGGGGGAACAAATCCATTTTGCACATATTTTCATATAGAAACCTCTTTCTGCGTTTTTTTCTTGATTTTCACTCTGCTATGAGGTATAATTATGAGGGGAATATTTCCCTCATAATACTTTGTTTTTATATTGTATCATAAAAGCCGACACTTTTCAATATGAAAAAGAAAAATGCTTTTTAAAAAAAGAGGTTTATCATGCAAGAGAAATTTTGCGATTTGCATATGCATTCCGTCTTTTCGGACGGCTCCTGTACGCCCGAGGAACTGATAGAGCTTGCGCTCTCGGCAGGGCTCTCCGCTGTGGCGCTTACCGACCATAATACAGTCGATGGCTGTGCACGCTTTCTGTCTGCCGCAGAGGGTAAACAGATAGATGCAGTCTGCGGAGCGGAACTGACCACCGACTATGAGGGCACGGAACTGCATCTGCTCGGGCTTTTTCTCGCGCCCGAAGTTTTCGATGATGTATCGGAATATGCGGTGGAGCGCAATATCGCCAAGGAGTCGGCGAATAAAAAGATGATAGAGCGCCTTGCCGCCGACGGATTTGATATAAGCTACGGCGAATTTGTAAAGCGCTTTCCGAACAGGAACAGAAACCGCGCAAATATCGGTGCGCTTCTTCAGGCAAAAGGCTATGTGGCGTCCGTTTCCGAGGCTTTTGCAAAATATCTCGGCGAGGGACAGAAATATTATGTTCATGCGCCGAGACTTGATTTTCTCCGCACAATAGGCAAGATTCACGAGTGGGGCGGCGTCGCCGTCTGGGCACATCCGCTTTATCATGTCGACCGCGCGCAGGCAAGAGAAATTCTCATCGCCGCAAGGGAGTGCGGAATCGACGGCGCAGAAGCATATTATTCGACTTATTCGGAGAATGATACGGCATATATGCTCGCCCTCTGCCGTGAGTTTGAGATTTTGCCGAGCGGCGGCAGTGATTTTCACGGCGCGACAAAACCCGATATTGCCGTCGGCAAGGGAAAAGGCAACCTCGCAGTGCCGTATTCCTGCTATGAAAATCTCAAAAAACTTGCCAAAAAAATATAAATCGGCACAAAAAAGGGACTTCGCATGAAGTCCCTGCTATATAGTCGCGAAAAATATAGCGGAATTAAGGTATCGGCAGACAAACTGAAAAGGAGATAAAAATGACAAACAGAGAAATATTTGATATAGCCATGAGGCAATCCGCGCTGGATATCAATGCTCGAAGTTCTGATTTTGTTAAGGATACAAATGTATTTGTCAGGTCTGAAATAGGCGCGTCGGCAAGAAAATATTATAAAGAGCCTGTCGCGTGTAATTTGGTCTCATATGGAAGCAATATCGTCGCTTCCGTAAAAGACGAATACAGAGATATTGTCGAAACATATTTAAGCAAATTCGAATTTTATCATTGTTTTGAAACTCCGAATATTCTTTGGCTGGACGAAAAAATGAAAGAATACGGATATCGCGTTTGCTTCATGGCGGAATACTTTCTTCCGAATGTTGATATTCTGACCGGAATTGCGTGCAAATATAAAATCAAAATGTTGGAGCAAAAAGATTTTAAAAATTTATATCTTCCGACTTGGAGCAACGCGCTGTGCGAAGAGCGCAAGGAATTGGATGTTCTCGGTATCGGCGCCTATGACGGTGAGAAGCTGATAGGGCTTGCGGCTTGCTCGGCGGATTGCGACACGATGTGGCAGATAGGAGTCGATGTTTTGCCGGAATATCGCAGGCAGGGAATTGCGCCTGCGCTGACAAGCAATCTTGCAGTTGAAATATTGGCAAGAGGAAAAGTTCCTTTTTATTGCTGCGCATGGTCAAATCTTAAGTCCGCAAAAAATGCATTGCGCAGCGGCTTTGTGCCAGGATGGGTTGAAATGACGGTGAAAGATTCGGATATGGTTGACAAATTAAATAAGTAGGCTTTATGATAAACATATTTTGAAAAATAACAAAAAACGACGAGCAACTACTCGTCGTTTTTCTTATAGACAAAAAAGTAATAAGAAACTGAATAAAGGAAGAAAAGAGAAAGAAGTTCAAGCCCTCGGACAATTAGTATCGGTCAGCTGAATACATTACTGTACTTACACCTCCGACCTATCAAACTCGTAGTCTACAAGTGTCCTTACTAGCTTAAGCTATGGGATATCTAATCTTGAAGCATGTTTCACGCTTAGATGCTTTCAGCGTTTATCATAACCGCACGCGGCTACCCAGCTGTGCCCTTGGCAGAACAACTGGTGCACCGGAGGTGCGTCCGACCCGGTCCTCTCGTACTAAGGTCAGCCCCTCTCAAATATCCTACGCCCACGACAGATAGGGACCGAACTGTCTCACGACGTT
>ERZ1026780.296-NODE-296-length-41392-cov-50.884776_pt1 | contig 41392 bp, 28 predicted proteins | sample MGYA00380126_ERZ1026780 | MGnify/ENA primary metagenome ERZ1026780 (study PRJEB33269, sample SAMEA4719762) | human gut metagenome | biome: human-associated habitat; feature: organic feature; material: feces | place: Cameroon | collected 2013-10 ... | reverse complement strand
GCCACCGAAAGATGGCTAAGGTCTTCACAGCCGATGTCTGCCTCCTCGTTAAGATTCAGAAGTCCTGGGTCACTGACAAGACCGAAAAGCTCCCCGATGGCTCAGAGCGCACAGTGGAACATTGGCAAGATGGCTCCTGGAGCATCGTTCCTTGCCGGGTAGATAAAAGCAACTACACCACCATTCAGGAGGTCCGTCTTCGTCCATGGTTCTTTCTCCATCGCTACTGGTACGAGATTTCCTTCGATGGCAGAGTTGAGCCAGCCATGATGTTGAATGATTACAACCTCAACCCTACTCTCAGCAAGAAGCATTTTTATGTTACCAGAGAATATGTAAAAGTACGCAACCAGGATGCCGAAAACGATTATTTCCGTTTCTGGCTCCATAAACCTACAGATCATGAAGCTAACAAATGATGTCATTATTCTCAATCGTCCTCGTCCTCAGAAGCGAGGACTTGCCCTTAATCTGAATGGGCGTATCACTCTAAGGTCTAGTCCTTGCAAACTGCTGGATCTCCATCCGGGTGATAAGATTTGTTTCTGTTTCTATAATCCAAGTAAGCAGATGTATGTCATCAAGTCCACACCGGAGTTAGAAGCTAAAGATGTATGCATCAAACTGTCTGGCCGTAAGGGGCAGCTCCATGCCAGTAATATTTCTACCGTCAGTTTCTTGCTTAGCTATATACCGAATATCCCGACTGGTACTAAGCAGATAGAACTGGTTACGGCTAATGAAACCATCAATCTCAATGTAGATGGCGTCAGTTGTCCAGCCTTAGCAATCGTCAATAGGGCCGACAGCGAGCATTGTCGATAATAAAATATTAAACATTAAGAAATATGCAACAATCAATCAGATACAAAGGCCTCAGCCTAACTCCTGATGAAATGGCAGTAGAAAACGGTGCGCTATCACTCTGCGGCAATCTAGAGCTGCATGATGGCGCATTGCGCCCTTCTATTGTCACAGGAACACCCCTCTCTCAGCCCCTCACCGTTAATGGTGAGGTGGCTAAGATTTTATATGTTCACGAAACTGGCAATTACCGCCATCTCATAGCCATAGCCTCATCATCCATCTACTGGTTTCTTCAGGATGGATCTCTTGGCTCAACCACCCCTATCAAGTCCTTCGACTACGAAGCATCGGTTCTTTCCGTCAATTCCATAGGCAATACGCTTATCATTGTAGCTACAGATGGGATTCACTATGCTTTATGGGTGGATGGTGGCTATAAATATCTGCCACAAAAGCCTCCATTCGTAGAAATTTCCTTTTCTATTTCCGATGATTATCCAGAAAACTACAGTAATGGTGGAGTTGATGCAGAAGGAAGCGCAAATGGTTTTCGGGATGCCATCCAACAAACCACATACTCTTGTGACGAAATCTTTAATAAGATTAAAATGTCAGTTGGAGATTATATGTCAAAATATTGTGAATATCTTTCAATAAAAGAAGATAAGCAATCGGAAATCACACAGAGTATCTATGCACTTGTTAATAGGACAAATAACCTCATTGCCAGTAAAGGACGTTTCTATGCCAATTTCTTTGTAAGATATTGCTATAGAATGTTTGATGGCTCCATGATTATGCACTCTTCACCAGTATTCATACCAGTACAGGTTCCAGATAACTTCATAGTGATGTCGGCTAATGCTCATTCTTTAAATCCTGATGGCTATATCAATACCACTGATGGTCTTAACTTCCGACGCGAAGATGGAGAGAAAAATAAATTAACTGTACATATCACGAAGGCTGCATTTATCTATTATCCACGAAATGTAGATCTTAACTATACTATATTCGACAATAAACGTGATGAACTTGAAGAATGGAAAGATGTCATCAAATCGGTAGATGTGTTCATTACGCCTCCTATCATAAATGTTAATACATCTGAGAAGATTACAAGTCTAGGTGCTACACGAAAGAATTATAAACTTGGTTTTGGTCATGTTAAAGAAACGTATGAATCAAAATCAGATCAGATTTATATAGGAGGTACTTCTGTGTATTTCCCATCATTGAGCGCAGATGCCTACCGCGACAAATTAAAGAATATTTCAGCCTTCTACAAGGTCTGCTCGCTGAAAATTTCTGATTTAAAAAATGTTGTAATGAAAAAATTACCTGTAGACAAGAATGCAGTCTATCAGGTATCATTGCAGGAGCAGATGAAGGATGATTATAAAACCCATAACTCGCTCTTCGCAAAAGGTTGTTATGTATACAATCATAGACTAAACCTGTACGGCATGAAAGAGAAACTGTTTCAAGGATTCAATGATGATGTTATGCTACCAGGCACACACACTCTTAAATACAATAATAGTACGGGTAACGAGATATATAGGTACAAAATCCAGAAAATTGTAGTTAGCCTCAACACCACTTCCGGAACGAAATATGTTGAAAGTAGCGGCAAATTCTCATCTCGTCAGAGTATTGATGTCTTCATGATCAGCAACCTTGTCAAGTTCTACCCGGATTCCAGAGCTGATAAAATGGCTATCTTCTGTAAGGATTTTTCTGATAAAGATGTCATCTTCGTCTTCCCTCTGGAACAATGCGCAGAACTGAATGGAGCCATGCACATGGGAGATTTCACCGACAATATCGAGCAATATAAGGTAGAGTCGTTTGATTACACGGTTGATGATGTCGTGGAACTATCCAATAAGATCTACACCTCAGAGTCAGATAATGCCTTCTATTTCCCATTAAACGGAATCAACACCGTGGGCATCGGAACCATCCAGGGCATAGCCTCGACCACAAGGGCTCTCTCCCAAGGTCAGTTCGGACAGTACCCATTGATGGCATTCTCTACCGATGGCATCTGGGCGATGGAAGTCTCTTCCAAAGGCACTTATAGCAGCATCCACCCAATTAGTCGTGAGGTTTGTAGCAATCCGAAGTCTATCACACAGTTAGACCAGTCCGTTCTTTTTGCCACAAACCGCTCCCTCAGTCGCATAGCAGAGTCACAAGTGGTTTCCATGTCCGATGTCTTAGATGGTCCAGGCTTCAACATTTCCGGTAGCTTAGGTAAGTTCCTCAACTTCTTCGTTGATGCAGAAGGGGATAGCGAATCTGTCAAGACTATCAAGGCTCAGATGCGTCAACTCATAGATTTTACGTCATCGCCAATAGAGTTCTTCCAGCATTGTCAGGTTATCTACGATTACAAAAACTCTCGCATCTTCTGTCTGGATGTTACGCAGACGAGTAGGGCCTCTACGGCTGATACGGTGGCCCTCTGCTATTCTATCAAGGATAATGCCTGGAGCACTTTCCTTATAAAGAACGTGCTCACAGCTATCAATTCCTACCCACACCCCTACATACAATATAGGGATGGCAGCGTGATGGTGCTTGATAAGGGTTACGATTACGAAGATCCAACAGAGTATCATGGTATCATAGTTACTCGTACCTTGAAGTTCGATGAAGATAACGTACCTGATTCCATTACAGGCTATATCCATTCCCTCACGTCTGGCAGCATACCAATCATGTGGTTATATGGTAGCAATGATAATCAGAATTGGCATTACATCGGTCGCTTGGGCGGCATGAAGTCCAGCTACATGGCTACTCACAGCTATCGTTTCTTCCGCATCGCCCTATACCTGAAGATGAAATCCATGAATCAATACTTTAATACGCGCCTCGAAATCATCAGGCGTTTCAGCAAGTTCTAGCAGAAAAACCACCGTTCCATGGCTTTCTAATCCATGTCAAAAAACAAGAGCCTTCGCAAATCAGGAGTTATCCCGAAGCGAAGGCTCTTTCCATAAACACACCTAAAACGAAAGAAGGAAAAAAAGTTTCATTAAGTAAAGCTCGGCCGTCTCAAAGTATAGTTATCCCGGCTTAACAGGTTGCTCTTCATATTATTGAAGTCTGCTGTAGCACTCTCCCCATACTGTCCAGCCTTATCTGCATACTGATCCTGCAAAAATTGACTCATCGTATAGTCAACCATATACCGATGCATATTGCTCTTAAGCGCATCCGTCACAGCCACGTTCCAGTTCGGAATCTCCAGTTTCAAGGTAACAGTCTCATAGATACTTTCCTCCCGATCATTACCAGCCTTGGTTACGGTAGAAGTCACTTCCTCATCTTCCTGGCCGATGATGCTTGTGGTCACAACCTCAGTCCATGTGCCGTTGTTATTATCGGTGTACACATACTTCTTCGTACCCTTCACAAGTCGCTCCAGATTGTTGTTATCCTCCACTCTACCTGAGGTCAGATAACGCTGAGCTGCAACCTTGATATTACCGATAGCTTCCGTTACTGCACGATTAATAATACTGCGAGTCTCTTTACTGTCAGGGCTTTCGATAGTGGCTCTGATGTCCTTCTGGGCTTCATCCACAAGTCCCTGGCTCAACACATAGCATCGGGCCAATATGTCATTACATACCTGCTCCATGCTAAATTTCAAAGTAATTAGTTTACTATCCATATTTCGAAATATTTAGATGATTAATAAATCTACCTCAGTTCATAAGGTGGCCTGCCTCCGCTCCAGTCTACACGATCCTGATGAAAATGCTGCGAAACGAAGTCCTGATTGCGCTCAGACCCTTTCGGCCCACTCTGGCCATCCTTATCTACTTCGTCCACATTTCGAGCCTCAGCATCCAGTTCATTCTGACTTTTAGCCTCAGCATCTACAGACCGCCCGGCAGTTGCCTGCGCATTCTTCTGCTTACCTATTTCATCCCCACTTCTTGCCGAAGCCATAGGAGAAGAACCAGCCTTTTCGTTAAGGTCCACTGCTCTGACTGATGTATCACTGGCAGAAGAGCCTTCTTTCGTTGTATCATCGGCTTTTCTTTCAGCCTCAGCAAAACTAAAGTCTTTCTTTAACAAAATCTCCTTAATGGCATCAAGGTCACTCGCTCCCATACTGGCATAGTCCGTATGGTTCATATCTGGGAAGTCGCTCAGCCATCCGGCAAGGATAGCATGAACCAGATAGTTCTGAATCTGATTGCTCAGCACACCACTTAACCTTGGCGGCCAAGAAGCAAGTGTCACTATAGTGATAGTAAAATCATCCGCCAGAGCCTGCAAATCAAACTTCTGTGTGGTCGAAGAAGAAAACCTCGCAAGAAAATTCTCTAAGTCGGTTATCGCCTCCCTATAGTATATATCCAGTTTAGCCTCTTCTGCGTCACTGGCCCATACGCTTTGGAAGTCCACTTCCGGGTTATGCTGCGCAATGGTGGCAGATAGTCCTTCTACCACTCCCATCACGCTTTTCTTCACTATTTTTATAGTTATCGTTTTCATAATCCTCATTTCTTTCTATGCCACAACCAAATCAGCAAACCAATCACTGCAACTACAAGGGTCCAAATCATCTTGGCTGTATACTTCCCCAGGGTGATATACCTCTGTTCTGCCTTGCTCAGTTCTCGTACCATCGGCTTAGGCACATAGATGGTATCTCGTTTGATGAAAGAATCCTTCTTCACTTTGTTCAGATACCTGAATCTATCTTGTAGTACAAGCCTATCCTTAAAGATAGTGTCACCCCTCTGATAGATATATACGCTATCCTTCCGGTAGATGCTATCTGTTTTCTCCACCGTGTCCGTCCTTACCACATATTGGGTATGATATTCCGGCACGGTCACATATTTCGTCTTACAACTCGTCAGAAACAACATTGAGAAATACGCTATCCATACAGACAGATAGATAATTAAATGTTTCGATTTCATAAGCTATGAGATATTAAGTGCTCGCTTGGATCTTTTCAAATACTCCTTGCATTTGTCCAGTCCATTGTAGCCACCGTTAATTTTACGTCTGATTGCTCTCAGATTATCCTCGTCTGCCAATTCATTGCAGCCGAAGGTGTCGAATATCCACATCGATGAACGTGTGGCATCAAGAGGCTGCTCCAACAGTTCTGGATGCTCCACAACATCATAGCCACAATATTTGGTAAACTTGCTGTAGTTGGCTCGTCCTGTTATCTGTATCAGTCCACGCCCCTTATACCTCACGCCATCACCCTTATGGGTATTACCCAAGTCCTTGCGCCCCTCATACGCCTTTCCGCTGGCAATCTCCTTGGTATATCTCAGTTCACCACTCTCATGGGCTATCTGGGCAAGATAATGCGCCCACCTCTGAGGCGTATTGATTTCAAACTCCTCGGCATATCGGTTCAGGTATGGCAGAAACTTCTCTGCTCTCTTCCCTGCGTTAGGCATTGCCATCAGCAACTGCTCTAATCTGATTTCCTTCATTTTCATTTCCATTTTCTTTATTGTTTTTATATTCTTGGTATCTCTTAAACATCGGGAATTTCTCTACGAATCCAAGTGTCAGCGCATAATAAGCATAGTCCACAAGTTTATAAAAGGGCGTATCTGACACTAACATCCGTCTCAGGTTCTTCAATATGTTGGTCGTGAACAGATAGGTTGCTGCTATACACACCCACTTCACGCAAAACAAGGCCTCTGTGTCCGAGTGAAGAAAGTGACCGATAATAAACAATGCAGCCACCGTCACGAAGAACACTGCACAGCATACGAAGAACATACCGAATTTCTTCCAGCTCCATTCTTCACCGTTAAACACTGCAGCCACGATGCCAAACACCAGGTTCAGCCCAAATAATACCATCATGGCAATCATAAAATCCCTGATGGGAACCAGCAGACTCAGAAAAGTCCATATCGTCCCAATTAAGTAACCTCGAATATCATTCATTTTATTTTTCATTTATCCGTCCCCACTCCGTTATGGAAACGATGCAAATATAAGCCATCATTCCCAGTTCTCTGTGATAAGTTGCGCAACTTCATACGAAAAAAGAGAACACAAGCCCATTTTCTGCCTGCATTCTCTTCTTCTGATAGTTTTCTTTTATATATCTTAGGTCATTATGGAAATAATTTAGTGATTGAAGTACCCCCAAGCCTTACAATGGCCATAAGGGTTATCATCATCCCTCAGCCAGTTTACGGCAAGATCCACCATTTTATCCATCAACTGCTCTTCGCTGTCCTCCGGGAACCACTTTTTCATCAGATTATAGTTGTCAGAGTAGATCATGTTCAGAACCACGGCAAAATCCCATTGGTTGTAAGGTCTGATCTCGTCCTTCACCGTCTCATAGATTTCCTGCGTCTTGGCCATGGTATAGTAAGGAGCACGATGCTCTACCTCCTTGTCATCCTCAAACACCATCTTCTTGATCTGAGCCTCAGCAAAGAAGTCGTTGAAGTGGCCGTTACCCACAACCCCATAAATCTCCTTGTAGAGTTTCAGGAGGTCTTCTTCCGTAGCGTGCATGGCCACAAACTTGCCGATGATTTTGGTTACCTTCACCATCTGCTCCGGTGTGGCGTCACTCTGATATTTTGTGATAAGTTCTACTAAGTTCATATCATTCTTGTTTTTGTGATTTGACGTATTTGAAAATCTCGTCCAGCTTGTTCTCCATCTGATTGAGTCTTTCGTTGGTTTTCTGCTGGTCACGAAACGTTGTGTCCAACTCTGAGAGAAGTTGATCACAGTCCTTTACGGTCTGCTCGAAGTCCGGCATCTTATTGATGATGTCATTGGCTTGGTTCTTCAATGCGTTTACCTCGTTGATGATACTCTCCTTACTACAAGAGATTACAAGGGTGTCGCTGTATGCTGTTTGCTCAGTATCTACCACCGAATAGATGGACTGCTTTCCATCCTCGGTTTGCACATTCACCTTCACGTTCCTCGCCCCATAGTTCGGCATTCCCGGCATAGCAGCCATTACGTTCGGCTTCCCATTCTCAAAGTCAGGGCAAGGATTGCTCGTCACCTTACCTTGCTTAAATTTTCTGCTGGCTCTATCAAACAGATAGACTGGGAATCCAGCCTTCAAGTCTCTGAATATCATATATTGTATATATTTTGAAGTTAGTATTACTGCGAGGGAAACGATGGCTCTCTTCCGTCCATCCTTTCCCTCTTTAATGATACTAAGCTGTAGTCAATGCTACGGTCAGACTGTCAAATATGCTCAGGCCTCTAGCCTTTCCGCATACCACATCGTTAGCCTTTTGCGTCCGTCCCACGCTGGCGATGGTCACAGCTGTTGGTAGGGCTGTCTGCCCTTGGAAGGCTGCTACCCATCTTTCCGTGTAAATCATCGGCTGTGCTCTCATCATGTTTTTGTTGCCTGTTACAGGCGAAATGATGGAGATTGTTGCCACGATAGGCACAAACACCGTTGTACCGTTCAGGATAGGCTGCTCATAACTGTAAGTTATGCTTGCCTGTGGCTGCACGTTGCCGTTCACGCAATAAGGTCTGCAAAGCTTCTCATTGTAAGTAGCTAAGACTGAAACTTGGTTGGCTACCAATGCTGTAGTAGCCAAACCAACTGGAGAAATCTTGTTCATACCACTACGCTTCTGTTTCATTCTTTACTTTTTTACTGATAGCCACCTGCTACACCTGCGCCACATCCGCAACCGCCATTCATCAGATTGGCAAAGTAGATGTTCTGCTGCAACTGAGAGTTCTTAAACTTCAAGTCCTGAATCTCGTTTGCTTGCTCCTGGCTCCAATGGCCTGTCAAGGTGTCAATGATACGCTGAGTGTTGTTCTCACCTGCACGGATGACGTCACACTTGTCTTGCTGCATCTGGAAACCGAGATTCGAAGCAGCTCTTTCTATACCAGTGTTGGTATAGCTAAAGCCCTGCTGCATCTGGTTAACGATGTCCTTCTGACCAAGCTGGTTATCGTAACCCATCTTGATGATGTTCTGCTGAGTCTGGCAGCAGCAATCCTTAAGCGCAATTGTCATCTGCAAGTTACCCTGCGAAATGGCGTTGATTACTCGCTCTGCCGAGAATCCTACCTGACCACCAAGCTGCTGGATGCCAGCCTGGATGCCACAGATAGAGTTCTGCAAGGCGTTGAAGTCACAGTTCAGATTGCTTGCCAACATCTTAAGGTCGTTGCCGTTACCCTGGATGGCACCCATCAGCAAGTTGCTGTTCTGATTGTCGGCCATCTGATTACGCAAGCTCTCGATTTGGCTCTGAATCTCTGCACGCTGCACGTCTGCGCCATTGTCACGGTTGTTCCAGTCTGCACCATACATATAGCGCATCATGCCCATCATCATCATGTAGGCGAACGGATTGTTCCACATATCATCATCGTCACGGTTACGCATCATAGCCGCCATTGCCAAAGGATTGCTGTCACGATTAGCCATCGCTCCAAGCAAACCACCCATCATTGCATCGTTGCAACAAGAGGTAGTCTTAATTACTTCTTCTGCCATAATTCCTAAAGAAATAAAAGTTGTACATTTTGTTTATTCACACATGTAACCGATTACGTGTGCAAAGATAAACAAAAAAGCCTGAGCAATCTAATGTTGCTCAGACTCTAACACTAAGTATCTAAAAATCAATTCTTTACATTGAGCAACATCATTTGCTTTAATTGCTCAATATCATCAAGTTTCCATACTAAATTTCTTTGGTGAAGAATCTTCTTACCTCTTGGTAAAACCCCTTTTATAACTAATCTATCAAATGTGGAAGTACTAATGGAAAGTTCCTGACTTGCTTCTATTTTAGTAAACCATTCTTTCTTATCTATTTTAGTCCCTCTTCTGGTAAGTTCATATTTTGACAGATTGTAGAAATAGGCTATATCAGATTTGGAACATTCATTATGAGTAATCATTTCCTTGAATTTATCCAAGGCATTACATAAATAAAGTTCTTTAAGCTTTAACATGTACTTTCTCCTCCATTATATTTAGTTCTTATTTTCTTAACAACCGTAGGAATAACAGACTTTAGGAAACCTATTACATCTTTCCAGTGCCTAATAGTAAGACCTATAAGTTCCATGATATAAATACAGATAATACAGTATATCAAGATATAATGAGTATCTACCATTTCATTAGTACAAAACCATGATTCGTAGTACCACCTTTCTACATTAATAAATATAAAATATATGAAAGGGATTCTAAATAAGTTGCACCATCTGAATAAGAAACTTGCTGGTAGAGTTATTAAAGGTAAAACCAAGAACAGAAAGGTATATATCCATGCTATGCAAATCTCATTAGCTTCAGGATAATGCATTACTTCTTGATTGTTCTGAGAGAATACATAAAAGATGAACCAATGAGATAACATAAGTCCAATAGGAAATACTACTGCCATCAACTCATAGAACTTCCAAATAGTTCTTTCACTTTTAGTAGGCATTTTACTGCCTCTTTTACTTGAGTTATTACTTTTCATTACTTTTAGAATTATAGTTTTTATATTTACACGGTGCAAACATATAATATATTGCACAAAATTCATCAAACTGAGCAATATATTTCTGTTAAACATTACTAACGCTTTTAATTAGAAGCTTTTTATACAATTATAGCAACTTAAACTTTCAAATTGTAAGTAAAATATATAAGGTGGACAAAACTAATTGCCCACCTTATATATTATTTATTGTTGCCACAATAGGATATGTATGATAGACCCTATTGCTATCACGAAAGAATACCTCACAATGTCTTCCCACTCAAATTGCGATAGGTGATAGTGCTTATATTGATATATCTCCCTACCTACCATTACTGGTAATGCAAGCAGACCTACCAATATACTCACCAGTAGCCAACAGGCAAGGCCAATCCAGTCTCGCTTGTTAAGTTTAAATATATTCTTCATCATACTTCATTATTCGTTATATACTTTGGACTACATTTCCTTTATCCCCATTTCCTTACCAATAGATAGAAGTTCTTTTGCTCTTGCCTTGCACTTCTCTCTATACTCCTGAAACTCGTTGAACTCATTCAACTTCTCATTGGATTCCTCCTCACTTACACTTGAAGGATTCTGCATAAGCATGAGGGAGTTACTTACTATTGCTTCAACCTCACTCTCTGAGTACTTATGTCTGATGAGGGCTGACACAATAGCACCATAGTTCCACACTGCGGTAGGCAGAGTAATGAAGTCCTCACTACCCATGCCTACCTTGATTGTCATTTTCTTTCTGCCAAGGTCATTTTCTATAATGACATCTTGGGTCTTTATGTTTTTATTATTTATCATTACTTAATTTTTAAAGCTAATACAGGACGAAATTTGTTTGCTATATGTTTATTAATATTGAACGTAGAATAAGTAGCGGAATTTCCATAGAGTCCTGATGCACCAACAGACAAAAATGATCTTGTAGGATTTGTCGCGTATTGTACAACAGAATTTTCAGTGCTGGAAGACAAGCCTGTTTGCTTTATAAATATTCCGTCTGCAAAACCTTTGGAGAATATAGCATACTTGTTTTCATAATTATATCCTTTCAGTGTATGCCAGATAAATCTTACAACCTCACCAATGGAAGGCAAGAACCAATGATGTGCTGATACCTTATCATTGACATCTCCTTTGATTTGAGGCTCATAGGCATAGCAGTAAGATGCCTGTGGATAATAATACTGACTATATATGTCTTGATTATTGTGGTTAGCTACAATATCCCTTATGCAGTTAGTGAGCGCAGTTGACTCTGACAAATCCTTAGTTGCAACAGGGACACTTTGTTGAATGTTACTGTCATTTAGTATTCTATTTCTGTGAGCCATGATTCTCAGAGTATTCAATTGCCCCTTTGCTATCATATCTCCAGCCTTCAATCCAATGTCATCAAGATAACTTTTTAGTTCATTATATATTATCTGTGTGATGGTTTGGAATCCCAAGTCGCTAATTGTATTAATGGTATCATAGGACTTGAAGCCGTCATTTCTTGTATTGGTCACATCAAGAATGTTTTCATCAATAATAGTTACTAAATTTGAAATATTATCTATACTGGCAATATCAAACACAATATAGGTTTGGTTGTTCGTATCACCAAGTTGTATTGAGGAGAAAGATACGGAGCTAAGTCCCCACATGACAGAATGTGAATCATCTTTAGGTGTTATTGCCAACACCCATTCACGCTTGGTAGGCTCTATATAAAAAACTATTGCTATAGGATATAAACCATCTTCAAGCTGGTCAGAGTACGAGGCATCATTGAAGATGTAGTCTCCTAATGCTATTGACTTCTTGTATAGACAAACTTCCTTCGTAGCTGTGAGTTGGCTATTATCATCCAATGTGAGAGTCAATGAGATGGTTGCTTTATCTGCATTGGACTCTGTGCCAACCTTATCAACTGTTACAATACCAGTCTGTTTGTTAATTATAGCAAAGGTGTTATCGCTAATGCCCCATTCAAGTGCCTTTATGTTATTACCCTTTGTAGGACTTACCTTTATCATAAACTGATAATCACCTGTCTTATCTAAATATTTTTTTCCTGTGATTGACACAGAAGTTATAGTGTATTTGTCATATATTATATACAGTGAATTATTTTTATTATCAATATCACCAAAAGCAGATATGAGTAAAATTTTATCCTCCAAAGTCATATCTGTTGTAACATTGATAGTACCTGCTAATGATGCATTATTCTTTGCAAGGTAAAGGAGTGTATCGAGATTGTCTATTTCCCAATTAATACCCTTTATTACCACATTACTCAACTTAGCACCTGCCTCATAACAAGCCTTAGCAATCTCATAGCTATCCAAGTTTGGACAATCCTCAATGTGCAAGGTATCAATATTAGAGTAACCTGCCACTTGAAGATAACGGGCTTGTAAGTTTGTATATCCAACAAGGTTGAGTTCCTTGATGGAATCAGGAAGCACCAACTTTGTAAGCATATCAGTAGGTGGAGTAGTCACACCTGTAATAGGAGTATTTGTAAAGTCTATCTCCTCCAAGAGGTCAGAGGATAAGATAATACTCTTTGACAGGTTCTTCACGTTCCTAACAATCACCTGTCTCAGCATACCCATGTTGCTGAGGTCAAAGCTCGTTCCATCCTCTTTCGTGTTTGGCTTAGATGCTGTATAGTTCATAATGAACTTTGTAAGCCTTTTCAATAAGTCCATATTGAGGTCAAACTTAAAGTCACCAAGACCTTCCAAGCCATAGATGGTGTAATTTCCATTGCTCCCCTTGGCGTAGGTTGATAACTCTGTAATAAGGTCTGCATCATCAACGTCAAAGGTTGCATCCTGTGGATTGGAGAACTTGAATGGCATATATGAATAAGTGCCAGGTTTGATATTACGATGATCATCAAAGTTGCCTACACCCCACTGTAAGGTACAATAGATGGCTTGATAGTGCTTGATAGCAAAGCCCCTACCAACTTCGTATAAACGCAAGCGAAGGTTATTGCTAACAGACGAGCCACAATGATACTTACTATCAAGGTATCTCTGACGCTTACCATAGAAGTAGTCCATCACTTGCACCTTGTCACCATAAGCCTTTGTAAAGTTGTTGGTGTTTGCATAGCCGAAGGCATCTGCATTATACAGATTCTCACACCAATACTTCCAAAAGTCCTTATACTTTGTGAGCATGTCTTGATAAGTAAGACCATTTCCTCTCATCTTGACATACATCGCTTCCACCTCGTTAGGGAAACAATTTACAATATTATCCCACAAGGCAGACTGTCTGCCATTAAATACAGGATTGAAACCCTCTGGACAATTAGGTTTGTATGATTCAGTTGCCTCATCATAGACCTCTCCATTTATCTGTGCTGTTTCATCCGTAATTGGATTGTAACAGTCATTCCACTCATGATAGTACTTGAATGATAACACACCAGAGTTATTGAACAGGGACTGGCTATCTGTGTCCCTCAGAAATATATCAGCCTTAGCTTCTTTTACTTTCTTTGCCATAATTATTCTTCATTCCAAGTTATTGAATCAAATGCTAAACTCATATTCTTATCCATAGAGTCCATACCGATAATCCACTGGCAGAAGTTGAAGTAGAATATCGCACTGTCGAGCTTCAAATATTCGTCAGCCTCCATCGTGAACTTTGCACGTCTGTATGCAGGATTATCCTTCTTATAGGTAGTTCCATTATAGACTACTGGAGTTTTAAGTGTTGCATAATCGCCATTCTCACGCTTGTATCTCTCAGCAAGAAGTACATTTGTAGATACCACCCAGTTGTGCAAACGCTTGATAACCGCAAGTTCCTGATTGGTAGCATCTATGTTGTCTGTTGTTTTCTTTGCCACACCAAATTTGTTGGTTTTGTTGGTAGGTGATTTTTTCGGAACTCTCGCATAATAGAGTGGAATACCAGTCAGTATGCTACTCTGTAAGGAATCACCATCAATACTATAGTCTCCTGCCTCCTTATTGAACATATTTACGTTTTCATCAATCTCCCATATCTGAGCTTTTGTATAGTCCTTTGCAGGAAACCCAAGGAAAGACGCAGAATATTTGTTGTTGATGAAATTATATATACTCAAAAAAGTAGGTGCCGCACTTCCGCTTGTTGATGTTCTTCTGAAACCTATCTCAGGGAATCCACTAAGTGACTTTCTGTATGTTACATCCTTACCTAAATCTGCCTGTTCTTTCTGATAGGCAGTATAGAGAGAATCATTACCTTTAGCACAAGCGAGAAGTATCTGCTGATACATATTCATAGCATGGATATTGAAGATACCTTCCGATGAAGCGAAATTTACCTTGTGTACCATTTCCTTCTCACCAGTCTCTACGCCAATAGTGATAGAGTACAGGGTATGGTTCTCAGTTTCACCAACCAATCCTACGGTAATATTTACAGAATCGCCATTGCCTGTTTCAAATATCTCAGCAAAATTCTTGTATGGCAGAGGGTAGCCATTTGATGATGTACCATCGGCATTAAACATGTGTTCACCTACTGTAAAAGGTGCTTGCGCCCATCCGTCAGTAGCCTTATTCCAAAGTGGATTTTCAAAGGTAGTACCATTAATAGGAACATCATCATTGTTCTTGTTGTAAGGCAAATTATCAATGTTCCATACGATGATAGGAGATTGAGGCAACGCCTTTTTCACCTTCTCATAGGATATAATCTCATCAGGGTTATGGATATTACCACTACTATTGAGAATATCATTGCGCTTTGCGAGGTTTATCTTGCCATAGTGGTCAAAGATTCCATTGCTATATACATCATCAACATCTGGTGTGTCGTAAGCAAAATTATCCAACGCCTGATAAGGGTTGATGGATTTCTCGTATCCTCTTATAGAGTAGAGGATTACCTGTGCCATATCCGAACCTATGACTATATCCTTTGGTGTTCCCTGCTTCCAGTTTGCGTTAGAATAGTCGAACATTCTCACGCATACACCATTGATACACAAGTAAGCCAAATTCACGTCCTTCTCTGTTGCATCACCACCACCAAGGTTGTTTACCGTATGAGTAGTAGTTCCATCAATAGACAAAGAGAATTTCATTCGCTTGGTCTCAGGATAGTAAGTCATTACACTATCAGTAGAACATTTTACCTCGATTCTATTAGCGTATATGCGGAAACCAGTTGTATCATCCATGCAATCTACAATAACTGCATTCTCATCAGAACAGATACCAGTCTCAAACTCAATTTCAATGGTTCTTCCTTTTTTACTTCCGCTGACACCAAAGTTTTCAGCAAAGGGCTGCCAGTCTTTCAACGTGACAGACTTTCCTGCTCCGATGGTCATACCCTTTCCATCCAGGAATCCATTATAGGCATTCAGCTTAAAGTTGGCAGAACGCTCCAAATAGGAAGTTCTTACTCCGTCATAATAACTCTCCAAGTTTTCAATGCCCTTATCAGAGTTAGTCTTACCTTTCATGGAGTAATACACCTTACATTCGCTTACTGGTTGCAAAGTAACTCCTGCACCCTTGATTGTTACATCATGGGTTACACTCACTTCACCAATAGATATTACTACGCTAATCTTTGGAGCATAGTCATTCAGATCCAGAGGGACTGTAGCCTTCAAAGGTGTCTCTCCTGATGTATGATTATCGTCTATGGTACATAACTGGTCTGTCAGAACCACCTCCTCTGTATTGCTATTATACAATACCTTAATTTCTATTGCAACCTGTGAGCCAATCTCATTGTCAGGAAGGTAGAAATAGTAAGGTATTTGGATGGTTGAATACTGGGTGGCAGACATTGGAGCATCTTTACCTATGGCAATAGCAGAGATATTACCTTTCTTGATATAGGAAGTTCGTATCTTTTCTGTCGTAATACTATACTCCGAGTTAACTGCCCATACCTCAATTTCATGCTTACCAGCAAGATAAGTACCTTTAGCATCAATAGTAAATTCACCAGACGAGTTATTGATGGTCTTGGTCATGTTTTCACTGCCATCCCCATTGCTTACCTTACAGTAAACTGTGGCATTCGCACCTTGACAATTTACACGCAAAGCCCACTTTCCATCCCTTACAGAAGTCTCCACATAACTGGCATCAAATGAAAGATTGATAGATACCGTTCTGATACTGAAAGAGAAAGTTCTGCTCTGACCATGTGTATTAGACACAGTAATCTTAACGGTGTTCACCTCAGATACAAGGTAGTTGGTCAGGTCAACATTATAATTGTTACCTGTTGCCGTACCAGAAGCTTCAAGTGTCTGTGTCAATTCTGGAATATCAACACCATTTACTGATACTACAAGAGTTCCACTTGCCTCATCCTTTTCGCTTGGTTCTCCGTAATAGCTATTGTAATTGATGGTTACAATACACTCTGTTCCCTTCACGATAACATCATTAGGTCTCTTTACCATAGATGTTCGCAGGATATACTGGAGTTCAGCCTTTGCCGTAACAAAGTCATACGACTGTTTGACGTTATCAGCATAGGTGTCCTTGTCGTTATACCACTGGCGATAACTGTTCTCATCGGAAAAGAACCTCCAATAGATGTGCGAATTATTTCCCTCCGGCACTACCTCTTGGTCAATATAACCGAACTTCCCATCTTTTAGGGAAATCAAGTTGTCCTTGATGAGCTTCTGTACCCATTTACCCAAGTAACCTCCCCAATCGGTCTTGAGGTCAGTTATTTCCTTGTCTAATTTTTCTGTGGCCATATCTTAATTAATTTTTCCAAGTTTCATCATTAATCCAAGGTTTCTCATTTACCCACCATCCACTGCCAAAGCAACTTCTGATAGCTTGCCAAATAAGAACACTTCCCTTATACACTGCAGTAATCACATTACTTCCTAACCTGATAGCAGAGATTTCTTTATTTCCTAACTTGATCATAGGCTATTCCTCCGTAAGCATATAGTAGGTATCGGCTTCCTTTGTTTCCAAAGCCTCGTAAGCCGCTTCCGTCATATTCACAAACTTTGTGATAGTTGCAGGAATGTCATCTACTTTTTTCTTCAACGTAGAAATATCAGATGTAGCGGTAGTCAAAGCCTTTTTGTTTGCCTCTGCCATTCTGTTTGCTGCCTCTGCCTTGCTTAACGCATTGCTTGCATCAGTAGCGGCATCGTTGGCTTTCTCCTTGATTTCGTCGATAGTGGATGATAAGTCGCGGAGTTTGTCACTAACAGCCTTCTGACTCATCACCTTATCCTCAGCTTCTCCTGATTCCTGGACAACACTCTCCTTGTCGAACTTCTTAGCCAATGCATCATTCAAGGTCTTCTGGCTTACAACCTTATTGGTGCTCACGCCCAACTCCTGAGCCACTTCCAGCAAGGTTGTGTTTACCCAGCTGCTGCCATTCTCTGAATAGAGTACATTGATGCCCTGAGGAACTACGAGATTATCAAAGTTTTTATACGTACCAGCTTGGGTCGCGAAATAATACATCTTGGCATCGATAGCCTTAGCTGGCACAGTGTCAAGATTAGCCACGCCCATATACGTAGCACATCTTACGAGCTTAAACTTTTCTATGATATTTGTTATCAACTCGTCCCAATAGCTATCCCTCTTGGCATTTACACACCAAGTTCCTCTGTCTGCATTCCAGTAATGAGCCCAACCGTCTATCACTACAAAGTCACCGGCGACACCACCAGTAGGGAACTTTCGGTTCACCTCATAGATGCTGCCATATTCTCCCTTGTAATGAGGATCTTCTTTATTAATATCGTTAGCCATAAAATATTATATTTGAGATAATTGGTTATACTTTTCCGCCAAATCACTCTCCTTCTTGCTTACAAGGAAGATGGAAACGGCACGATAGATAAGATATTTCTTGCATTCATCTGTAAGGGAAAGGATGATCTTCTGGTCGGTCACTTCGTTTTCATGCCCAGTTTCAGTAGAAAACACATCCTCTAACTTCTGATAAGGGATATACGTGAACAGTTCAACCTCATGATCATATACAGTTCCAACAGGTGCATGGTTGGCATCATACCTTCCGGCAGTCCAGTACATCAGCACTCGCTTTCCTGTAATTGGCGATGTGGTAATCATGCCCTTTGGTTTCTGTGGCGTTCCTCTGATCCACCGGGAGGCTTGCATCTGAGCCTCCTTGCTGCCTGGTTCCATCAGCATCGTCAGCGTGCTTTGCCAACTTTTTAGTTTCAGTTCTACCAGTCTCAGCCAATCGTCAGGAATTGTCAGGCATCCATGACCATCTGTAAACTGTGTTTGGATGGCATCATAATCTTGATTGCTACTTTCATTCAGCGAAACTTCCACCCTTTTGGGGAGGATCATTTGCGCTGGTGCTTGCAGCAGAATCTGTTGTGCTGCCGTTTCAATAGCTTGCTTCATTTCCGTGTCCGAATCATCCGTAATGATGTCATTCACCTCATCATGGATCACTTCGTCCATAGCTATGCGCATTTCCTTCACAAGGTCACTCATAAGAACTTCCATAAACAAGAAACCTATTAACTAAAAATTATAAACTAAAACTCAATCACCACACCCAGCTCTATAGCCTTCTCCTTCACACTCTCAGGTGATTTCAGTTTTCTTGCATCCACCTTATAGGTCTTCTGGAGATAGTTCTTTGCCTTGGTGATGTTCTCGAAATGAAGGGCATTCTCGTCCTTCAACTGCTCTTCTTTTTGTTGCTGAATCTGCACATCTTCCGTCTGGCTCTCATCAATGATACGGCCTGCCTTCGTAAGAGGATGTTTCCTGATGCATTCTGCCACCTGCTTGTTATCCGTAATGTACGAATAGGCATCGTTGCCACACCGCTCAAACTCAATGTTCTTGATCAGTCCGCTCGGCAGAGTCACCACAAAAATGAGCATGCTCTTAGCTACAAATCTATACATATCTATTTGTGTTTATGGTGAAAAGGGATAGTGAGACTGCATTAGCCTCAACTATCCCCAAGATTGATATATGTAGAAAACTATCAGTTTCCTATACGATGATTACGCTGCCTCCAAAATCTGCTCATCGGTCACTCCATCACCAGTGAAGACTGGTCTCGCAACACGAGCATGAGCATCAGGGAAGGTCAGTACCCAGCAGCTATACTCCTCCATAACAACACCTGCAGTGTTACGAATCAAGAGATCCTTAGCGTTAAACTCATTTCTACTCCATACACCGAAAACGTATTTGTCAAGATAACGAGCATCCAGCAAGAACGCTCTACCATCCATACCCCAGGAGTTAAAAGCATCGTGACGATAAATCAGAATCTTTGTACCCATGCTCTCGAACTTCTCAAAATCAAGTTTCCAACCCTGATAGTCCTTTTCGGTCTGGGTAATGATACGCTTGTTTGATCGAAGGTTAGCAAATGCCTGATAAATCAAGTTGTCAACAAAGAGGAGTTTCGTACGGCTGGAGTTACCTGCACCCTTCAATACTGCTGCAATAAATGCAGAAAGTTCCTTCTCGCTGATCACATACTCATATACTGTTTTTTGCTGCTCTACAGTTTCGCCATCGGTACCACCAGGCTTAGGTACTTTCACCTTTGCCTTTACAATTTCACCATTCTCATCTTTCTTGACAGCCCAATGGCCAATCTGCAAGTCCTTGCCTGCTTCCCAGTAAATACCGCCCATGGTATAGGTCAAACCAACTTTCTCTCCACCATTCGACATGCTCTTTACCCCGAAAAGACCACTTCGCTCCTGGCCATAACGCATATCGTCCATAGCCATTTTTTCCTGTCGTGTGAAATCCCATTTTACCTGAGTCTTACTCATGCGGTTGATAAGAGACTCCTCAACCTGCATGATAAATCGCTGGCAATACTGGAAACTCTTATCTGGCATAGAGTAATAACTACCAGTTTCAACCTCTTTCTCGCCTGCGGCTCTTCCGAGGCGCATCAGAGTTGTACCTACCGGAATATTGTCTTCAAAGTCACGGTTGCCGCGCGAAGGGTTTTTCTTTCCATTCAGAGCGTAGGCAATAGGGTTATTGTCATTATCATGGCTGATTACACGGAACTGAAGAGGAATCAAAGTACTCTTATTCGTACCTGTCTCATCATAGCCATAGATGCCATCTACCATAATAACATCACCATTATCGAAAGCTGCCGGATTTTCTACCACGAAGGTTACAGAGTTACCATTGGTCTGCTTATTAACCTGAGTAGTAAGTTTTGACATGATAGGCTTCTGACCGATAGAATAGTATTCTACTCGGACAGAATCGATAGGAGTCATCTTCTTGGATGCACGTAAAATCTGATCAATAGGACAACTCTCCAATTTCATTTCTACGACTGTCGGGTTAACATGAGCTACATAGTAATCCCAGTTACCCATAGCTTCTTGCTGCTCCTGACTACCACCCTGCCACTGAGGACCAGATCCACCTACACCGGGACCTTCCAAAGGACCTGTCGCGCCACCACCACCTTCACCAGATGGAATAGCAGGAGGATTTTCTGCCATTGCATAAGAGCTTCCACCACTAAGAATCATGACGAGCACCGCCATCATGAAACCAAACCATTTCTTAAACTGTTTCATAATCTATACATTTAAAATTATTAATTATAAATTTCTAATTCTACATTCCAATCATCTTGCTGTACACCTGTTCTGTACGGCTCTTTTCCTTTGGAAGTGATGGTGCACCACCGCCTCCATCGATGTTGATGTTCTTCTTGCCGCCCTGCTTGCCATCATGCAGTTGTTTCTGCTGGTCAATCTTCTCGTTTTTGCCACGCTTGTAGCCTCGCTCCTCGGCATCAGCCACAGCCTTGTCGAAGTCCTTGATTTGAAAGAGGCGCAAGAAGTCTTCCTTCTTCAAGCCATAACGAGCTGCACGCCATACGAAACCATCATCATCGTGATCCTCGCCATCATCGCTACGCTTGTAAAGCCACTCTATCAATTCAGTAATAGCCTCAGGCTTCAACTTAGCTTCTTTAATAGCTGCGTCAAGTTCGGCATCTTCCTGCTCCATATTGGCAGCAAGTTGCTCATTGTCCTTTGCTAGTTTCTCGCTGGCTTCAAGTTTCTCTTTCTCGCTAGCTTTCAAACGTGCTTTAGCCTTCTCGTCACCATTGATGGCATCAATATAGTCCTGACCCAACTCATCAATCATGAAATCGATAAAATTGAAGTCGCTGCCATCTGCATTTTTCTTGGTCACAAGACCTGTCACCAGACTTGGAGCATGAGGGTTGTCCTGCAACATTTTGTTGAAGTCATCCATTTTTTGCTTATTCTGGTCATACTGGTCGTAATCGGTCGAAAGTTGACCATAAACAGCCTCATCATCGTCCATATTCAAGTCCGGATAACGCTGAGCAAGACGCTCTCTGAAAGAATCTCGCTTTGACTTAACTTTCTGATTATCAATAGTTTCTTTTGCCATAAATATTCATTTTTAATATTTGTGTGCTAAATTAAGGAAAATTTCGCATTACTTTGTGATAAGTTCTGCATCTTGATGAATTAATTTTGTTGGCATGAAACATCTAAATTCCATATCCGAAATTTACCTTAAAAGAGACCAGGAAATGTTACTGCTCTTTCGTAAGGCCAAGAGGATGGTAGAATATCCTACCACCATGGCTAAGATATGCGATTACATCGCCAAGATGCCTGCATCTTGCTATTATCTTGCCGATAGCACAGCCTATCGGTATGTATGCAAACGCATCAAGGGGGATAAGCCTAAATTCGGTAAATACCAAGCCATGAAAGAAAAACTCTTTGAAGATTTCTATCAGGATTTCTTGCGTCTCCGGCAAATGGATCAATACAAGGAATACAATACCAAAAATCTTGTGTATGAATGCCTGAATCTTCCTGCGCCAAATTTGGGTATGGCTCCACGCTACATACAGATGAAAATAAACAATTATTTCCGCAATAAGAAAACATCATTCATAACTCGATAAATCACTTCCATTATGCGTACATTATATATTACACTTCTCATCATCCTCCTGATGGCTTTCATCATTCCGCTTCATGCCTCGCTGGCTGTGTCTCCATCATCGCCATTATACACCCATTTCGCCTATATGTTTGGTCATGCCAACTTTATACACTGGGGTATCAACGGCTGGTGCATATTGATGATTCATCATCAGTTCCGCTTCCATCGCCTACTGGCTGCCTGGCTCTGCTCCGTGTTGGTGTCGTTCATATACTATCCGGCATTACCTGTATTGGGTGCATCCGTATTGATTTCTTTCTTCATGGGATTCTCTGCGCAATGGTATTATCGGTATCACCGCATCTACTTCTGGCAGATGATGCTCGGTATGGCTATAGGTTTCCTTCTCCCTTACATAGCTGGTATCTTCCACATAGTCCTATTCTGTTTAGGGTTCATTTATGCTAAGGCAGAGAGATTTATCCGACATGCCAATACACTTAACATTTAACATTCAACACTTAACATTATTATATATAACGAATGCCAGTAGCAAAATCCTCCTTAAAGGTTCGACCTCAGCAGCAGATTTCTGATAAGAAGCTCAAAGAGATTCTTGAAGAAGATAAGAGAAGGCTCACAAGTCTCCTCGCTAGCTATCGTCCCATTACTGGAGAGAATGCCCCTGGACTTCGATTCGAATGCGTCATCACTGATTTTCTGAATGGAAAGAAACTTTGGCTTCCGGTAGAAATGCTGAAAGAAAAGAAGTTCTGCGCCATCATCAAGTGCGGTTCTATCTCTGCCTTCTGCGAGAAGTACATGCCCGACCTCGACCAAGAGAAGGCACGCGATGCAGTCTTCCGTTACCTCATCCGTCTCCGCTGCAAGCACGATTTCTATTTCTTTGCCTACGCCTACGCCCGAATCAAGAATAAGGATGGTGGTGAGGATATACCTTTTCTTCTTCGCAATGCCCAGATCAAACTAACCAAGGTCTTCGAACAGTTACGCCTACACAGTCAGTACAACTATATCCGTGTCATTCTCTTGAAGTGTCGCCAATGGGGTGGTTCTACCCTCACCGACATCTACATGGCTTGGCTGCAGATCTTCTGGAAGACCAACTGGAACAGCAACATCGTGGGACACCAATCTTCATCTGCCACACAGGTATTCGATATGTACGAGAAGCTAATTAATGCCATTCCTACATGGCTCTTCTACGACATTGGTGTACCATTCAAGAACGACCCTCGCAAAATCAAGACATCTGGAACCATACAGAATATCAAGTATCTCATTCCACGAGATTGCAAGATACAGACTGGTTCTGCCCGAAACCCAGAATCATGCCGCTCCGGTGATGCTGCCCTTGCTCATATCACAGAGGAAGCCTTCTTCCCTAACACCACAGAGTGGACTCCGGCTAAGGTGATCAAGGCTGCATCATCATCTATTCAGCCAGATCCTTTAACATTCATCGTCAGAGAGTCAACGCCTAACGGACGAGAAAACGAGTTCCATGATGCCTGGGTAGCCGCAAACTCAGTAGACAAAGACGGAAAACCTCTGTCAGCATTTACTCCTGTCTTCGTTGCATGGTTCGAAATTGAAAAATATATATTGCCATTTGCTTCCGAGGATGAACGTGCCGATTTCGCCATCTGGCTGTGGAAGAATCGCAATGACGAGCAAGGTCATGGTAAATACTATTGGTGGCTCTACGAATGTAAAGGCGCATCTATCGAGGGCATCCATTGGTATATTGAGAAGTCCAAGGAGTATGAGACTCTTGACGATATGCGCCAGGAGTTCCCTTCTGATGATGTAGAAGCCTTCCTCTTCTCTGGTACTACAGTCTTCGACCCATACAAGTTGAAGGAAATGGAAGAGGACTGCAAGGGTATTGAGCCTATCATGGTGGGTGACATTGAAGGTGACTCTTATGATGCTGCCGATGATGCTTGCATGAACAATATCCGCTTCATCGAGCGTTCAGGCGGACCATTGAAGGTGTGGGCTGGACCAGACAACTCTGAGATTGTCAGACATCGGTATATCGTTGCCTGCGATATTGGTGGTTCTCATAAAACCTCCGACTTCTCAGATATTGTAGTCCTTGACCGCTACGATGAAATCTATGGTGGCGTTCCCGAAATTGTCGCTGAATGGCATGGTCACTGCGATGCCGATCAGTTGGCTATGCGCTGCGCCCAGATAGCTCATTTCTATAATGATGCCTTCCTGGTTATCGAGAACAATACCGCTTACTCTCGTATGAACAATACCGAGGGCAACCAGTCAGAGCTGTTCTTCCCTATCCTCCTGCCTCTATACGATAACCTCTATAGTGCCTCCCAGTCCAAGCTGAAGAAGGTGAAGAACATCGAAATGAAATGGGGTTTCAACACCAATAAGGCAACAAAGGTGGCTGTAGTGAAGACGATGGCAAGAATCATCCGTGATGGTGGCTATATGGAGCGAGAACTTGCAGCCATTGATGAATGCACCTACTTCCTCTATTACAAGCAGAACGACTGCTACGGTGCCATAGCCGGAAAGCACGATGACCGAGTGATGGCTAGAGGTATTGCCCTCTACGTGGAGAAGGATATGCCTGCGCCTGAGATTGTTCCGTTCAAGTCCAAGGAAGACATCGAGCGAGAACGCCTACGCAACCGCAAGCCGATTGCACCAGAGTTGGTAGGCATAGGTTAGCCTTTGGCTTTTACACCAATTAATTGAAAGCAACACTAATTATATAGAATATTTATCAATAAAATAGTATAATATGAAACAAATTTATCAAAATCATCTTCGCAAGATGCTGATAGCCATCTATCAGCCAGTCATCACTCGTATCGAGCTCTTCCGCTCCACTCGTATGTGGCAGAAGGGCGTTAAAGCCACCCTTGCCAAGTACAAGGAAGGTGGTGCGCCTCGCTTCTACCTGCTCTACGACCAGTCTCACAAGGATTGGGCTATCATGACCTACGACCCAAACCGCAAGGGTATGCTCGCCTATCGTCGCCTGGTGCAGCTTGGCAAGTGGAAGGCAACACGCTACTTCAAGAACGTAGAAGACATCAAGGCTGCCTCCTACTACTACACTCCTTCCAAGTGGGGAGCCATCGGCTGCGATGCCGACAACAAGGTAAGAGCCAAGAAGTTGAAGCAATGGCAAGAGTATTACATGTATCGTGTTTCCGTACCGATGGAAAAGCTACGCTCCTACAAGAAGAAACATGGTATTGACTAAACAAAAAGAAGAGGAGACCATCACGGCTTCCTCTTCACTACAATCTAATAACCTTAAAAACTAATAAACCTAAAAAAAATAATTTAAGAACTGAACTACATTTCGTTCAATATTATGAATTACCTAAGAACTTCTTCTACATAGCTGCCGAAGGAAGAACTGCCAAATCATTTGCTCCATCGTTTACATCTTTCAGATGTGCTGCAGGCGTGCCAGTCTGCTGTTGTTCAACTCCTGCTGTAGGCATTTCGCCATTCGCTTGCTGCTGCGCTTGCATGGCTTGTAGCTTCTCCATCTGTTCCTTGAAGTACTTCTTCATTCTGCTCGTACCAGGGAATTGTCCTACGGTCAGCATCGTATATGGGTCCATCTTACCGCTGGTCATGAAGTTCCAAGCCATATCGTTGTTGGCGGCTCTGATGATAGGACTGTATGCATCCAAGTCGATAGAAACATCTAAATCCATATCCCTCATGGTCTCTGAATTGAAGTGAATTTCAAATTCATCACCTGTCAGTTTCACGCTGTCAGCATCGGTACAAAATTCCTGTATCAGGTAAAGTTTCTTCTTGGCCACACGTACCTTAAAGTTGTTGAAACTCTCCACAAAGTCCTGTATGGTGGTAGATGATGATTCTCTTTCCAACTGATATTGCTTACCGCTGGTATTCCGGTGCTGTCCTTGAAGAGCACCCTGCACACCACTTCCCTCGCTTGCCATCGTCTTGGCAAAGTTCACCATGAAGTCAACACCTGCCGGAATACTCTTGTTGACCAGTGTCTGAGGTGGTTTACCTCCGTTCTTCGAGTTCCACAAGATGATACTATCCGTTTTGGTATAGTTCACCTGCATTTCATCAATGCTCTGTTTCTCGCTCAATGCGTTCTCGTCAACAAGCATCGTTCCCTTGGCACCATTCGCTACAATGAAGTTGATCATCATCATATAATGGTTCAAGGTGCGCTGATTGTTCTCGGCACGCATAGTGAAACTTCTTACTTCGCCATTCAAGCATGGATAGGCAACGAAGGTGTATGGATGGATAGAGGTTCTGAATCCGTCCCTGAGCACATAGTAGGGTGATTCTCTGGCATCCAGCAGATAGCCATTCGGTGTGATATATCTTCTGAACCAGTAGGTTTCAGCCTCATCCTTAATCTCGATGGTCTTAAGTTCAGAAGGGTCTACATAGTAGATAGGCTCACCATTCTCATCGAGCACAGGTAGGCCATTTTCATCTTTCATGATGTTGGATTCCTCTATTTTGCGCTTCTTTTCCTCATAGAAGGCTCGCTGGTCAGGAGAAGCATAGCCGCAATCTCCACTCTCCCAGTCATGTACCCAGATGGCTGGCCTGGTTTCTTTTGTCCAGATTTCCAATACCCGGTACTTGCCTACTACTGAAGAATGGGTGAAATCATCTATTCCGGCATACTGGGCTTCACCAGTCGGGTGATAAGTCTGTTCGGGCGCAAAATGGTGCTGCGTCTGTAGATAGATCTCACTGAGTTTATTAGCCTCTTCCTTGCTTCCATTTGTAAAGGTAGCAATAATCTCTCGCCAAGTCAAATCATGAGCCTCAGCAATAAATTCCACATCGCTCAGGTCATACTTAAAGAAAGGTGGTAAAGCTAGCTTAAAGATGTCTACAGAATAGTCAAAGATGCCATTCTTGCCATCCCTTCTGCCATAATAGGTTTTCATGCCTATAAAGGCAAAGCAGCAGAAGGCGTAAAACATTCTTGCATCTAACTCTTGCCTGTCGTTCTGGTTGTCGTTCTGACGAAGATATTCATTGAAGAAACTGATATAGTCTTCCTCGTTTGGATCCACGGCACTACATGTAGCAGTACTGCGCTGCTGGCGCACAAGACCTACGAGCGAAAGAAGTTTGTCTCCGATTACATCGTATTCCAGTATTGGCATACCTTTCAGTTCCATATACTGCCGGATGGTAATCTTTCTTCCGTTCCATTCTATCAGCTCTTCCAACTGTCTTCCCATCACGAAGTCTTGCGCTCGCTTCCACTTCTTTCTCAGTTCTGCACCATCATAGAAGTATTGGCAAGCCCATTGCAGCAACAGAAGATTGCTTTGGCTCTGCGTAAACCGCTCCCGACTCACTCCTTCAAGTGAGTCTGGTCCAGGCTCTGCATAGTTCGATATGTCATTTATTACATGATTGTCAACCATAATTCTTAATTTTTCGCCAAAAATACCGCATTTTTCTCGCTTATTAGTGATAAGTTGCGCAACTTAACATTACTTTTTCATATTTTCTCCTTATTTTTGTTCCGCATTTCATTTAAAACGTTTTAAATCATGGGTAAATCAATCAATGTACATGAAGCCTGCGTCATTACTAAAGATGATAAAGGCAACCTTTCCATGGTAGGGAAGGCGAAAGAAGCCCTCACCACCTTGAAGAAAAATAAGGTTTCTGTCTGCATTCTTCTCTGCGACAACAAGAAGGAGGATGTGGAGAAGTTCCTTAACGACAATAACGTGCCTTTCGCCTCTCTCAGTACCAAGGAGGAGACCGATAAGGATGGCAACACCAAGCATGTTGACCCACCAAAGGCAGATGTCACCATCATGCCAAGTTCCAAGGTCATCACTCTTCGAGACGATTGGCAGTGGTGTTTGGATGATATTGCCAGACGCCTTTGGGGAAAGGAAAAGAAGGAGAATCCGAAGAGTGAGCAGCAGCGCATGGATGACAGCATGGCTGATTACATACGCTGGGCAACACCAAAAAATGAACCAGAGAATGCATCTGGTACTTCTCTCGGATAACATCGCTCCAACATCTTCAATTTTCAAAATACGATTTTTATCTTTTTGTTAAAAATAAAATTTATTTGGAATTTAGAATTTTACGACTATCAAAAAGGGACTCGCTGTGAAGCAAGTCCCTTTTTCTGTTTGTGGAAATATAGAACATTTTCTATAGTGAAGTAGCCCGAAGGCTACTCCATTCCGTTCAGCTTTTCAAGCAGCTCCTTTCTGGTATTCCGAATCTCCACCATTTTGGCGGCATCGTTCTGACCATCCATTTGCTTCTTGGCTTTATTCATCTTCTTCTTGGCAGCCCTGATAGCCTTTCTTGCATCAAACAGTCGCTTGTTGGTCTTGCTGTCCTTAAAGGCATTTGCCTTCGCCTTATCAATATCCTTCAAACGCTGATACTCCTGATAAGTCTCCATGGTTCCGTTCCAGACGTTCTGTATTCTCCAGTCCTCCGTCACGTCCTCAGCCTTAGCCTTCATCAGGTACTTGCTTTCAGCCTTCTCCATTTCCTTCAAGTCTTCATCACCATTCAGATAGCCCTGCACCATGTCCAGAGCCTCCTTCTGGGTGAAAGCCTTGTAGTCACTCTGCGAGAGGAATTTCTTCATCTTCTGGCGCATCTTCTTCTTTTCCGTGATACTCTTGGCAGCATCAAAGCGTTTACTAGCCTCCTGTAAGGAAGTCACTCCATCGCTCATTTCTGCACTCTCCAGTGCCTTCACGCTTCCGATGGCAGCCTTAATCTGAGCCTCTGGGTCAATACCGTTGCGCTGGCAGCTCTGATAGGTCATCACCACGCCTTCCATATCACCGCTCAGGATAAAGTCCTTGAAGTAGCTCTGAGCCTTCCATGGGGAGAATCCCTTAGAAGAAGGGAAGAAGAAATCCACTGCCTTGAACTCCTTGTTTTCCTGACTCGGAATCAGGAAAGGTGCCCAGTACAAAGCATCCTTGTAAAGCAGTCCGATGGTCTTGCCATACTTGCGCTGAATCTCCTGATCCGCATGGCTGGCTTGGAAATCGCTCAGATAGTTTATATCGTCCAAGGTCATTCTCACCATAGGGTTAGCCTTACCTATCATTCGCTGTACCATAGGTCCAGGGAACTCCAGTTCACCCTTATGGTTGAAGAGATATTCCGGAACCTCACGGAACTGCTTACCATGTCTGATATACATTTCCGTTCCGTCCGCATATCTGCCCATAAAGATCTTGCTCTGCTGACCAAGACTGTTACCTCGCATCAGATAGTCATACCATTTCATACCCTCGTCACCATAAGCAAGTTCATACATACTTCTGTAGTTAGGGTTGGTCTTTCTGATCTCTTCAGCCTTCTTGCGCTCCTTCTCCTCGTCCAAGGCACGGAAGGCAGCATTGATGCCATTGGCAATACCCTCATAAAATACCATGAATCCGATACCATAACAGAGGAGTGCAGAAATCTGTCTGCTTCTTCTGCCTTCATCCTCCGGTATAAGTTCCTTATGTTTGAGCCTCTTGTAATACTGTTTGAAGTTTTCAAAGGTGGCCTCATTCCATATAGAACCATATCCGGTTAATGCCAGGAAGTGACGTGTGGTAGAAGCATTCCAGTCTGGTGAAAGAAGAACTCTTCCGGCATAACGCAAAGTTCGATGGCTGGCTCCCAATACATCCCAGTGCTGACCGCCAAACATATCGTTCACAAACTGTCCGTCCTCATCCAAAGCCCGGCTCAGTTCCTCCTCAGTCCATCCCTTCTTCTTGGCACGTTCCTTAGTCTTGTCTGCCCTCATCCGGTAGGTCGCAAGTTTCAGTCCGTCATGAAGGAAATCCCACAAGACTCTATCCATGCCCTTGTTGATGAGCGAAAGCATCTGCGTTGCCACCTTCAATGGCATAGTAGCCAAAGCCACCGTTCCGGAAATTTTATTTCCGTCCTTCAACTTCTCCTGCACCTTCATCATCGCATCGCGCATGTTGTCAAACATGTTCTGTACATCCGCTGCTGCATAGTCGTTGGTCGCTCCAAACTTCACCAAGTGGGTAGCAGCCTCCTGGAAGTCCTGAGGATTGGCGAAGCAAGGCAACTGATGATTCTTCATCGTATCTACAAAGATATACTTCATAAAGTTGGCCATAGCCTTCTTAGGTCCAAACTCCACCATGTTCTGTACCATATAAACCTCCGTCAAGGCTCCGGCATGGAAACCGCTAAAGCCCAACTCCAGTTTCTTTGCACTCGAAGCAAGCGTATCAAAAGCCTTCCAGAAAGACGAAGACTGATAGGTCTCGAATACAACCCCGAATCTGTCCCCGGCACTCGCCTCGCTATAAAGCACCTTCTCCTTGCCAGTGATAGGATTCTTAACCTTCACCTGCTTAGGCGATACATTATATACCCATACTGGACCCACACCAGGAATCTCAAAGTACTGATACTGCTCCAGGTTAAAAGGAGGCGTAGAAGAAAGCAGTGCGTCAGAAGAAACGATTTCTCCGTCCTCATTGCGCTCAATCACGTTCAATCCGCTCAACTCCTGCAGCATGGTCTTGTTTACCCAAGCCTCAATATTACTTCTGCTATAATATGCCATCATCTTCGTGATGTCGGTAGTCTTAGGCACAAGTCCTACGCTGATACCCTCCATCAGGGTACTGATGGTTCTCGGCTTCTCGTTCGGGCTCTTCGTGCGCTGCCTGTTCTCCACATACATGGCGTAAGCCTTTTCGTCCGACTTCTCCTTGTCCCAGATATGGTTTACGTAATCGACATTATATCCAGCATCCTCCTTCAAGGTATGGTTATCCTTCAGCCAGTCATAGGTATAGTTATACCAGTCACGGATAGAATCGATTGTCGATTTCATCTCAGGCGAAAGAATCCTGTAGTCAACACCCAAAGGCGCAACACGCTTTTTCACGGTCGACAGCACAGGGTCACTCAGAATATCTGTTCCGTCGATAGGCACAAAGTCTTCCTCGCCTTGATGATTGGCGTTGATAGTCTGTGCCATCTTACTTGCCGCCTCGCTCACTGCCTGAGGGTCATCATACATCTCTACATCCTTGCCATTTTTCACCTCCGTATGCTTCTTCTCCGTCGCAACGATCAGATCTTGCACGAAAGGCTGGATAGCCTCAACGTCGGCAGGCTGGATATGGATATGTCCCTTGTCGAATACGCCTGTGGCATTCATCTCACGAGCAAGGTCACGCAGTCTTCTAGGAGCTTCTATTATATAAGGTATAGCCTCAGCCAGCTTCTCTGCCCGGTTCGCCTTACCCTTGTAGTCAGAGAGCAACTTGTCAAACACACCGCTACCAGCCATCTTCTCGATTTTGTTCTTCACATCGTTGATGTAGATGGCATCATCCGCACTCGCCTCCTCCATATTCTTTCTACGATGGATCACGGCATGCTTCACGGTCTTGGCAGCACCCTCCTTGCTCACGTCCGTACTGGTCACTTCTGCCAAATCCTGCATCACTTGCTGCTCCAGTGCATCAGCCTTCGGATTGGTCTCAGAAGGATAAATCTTACCCTCATACAGGTTAAGGTCTGCTTGCTGCTGTTCCAACAAGTCGTGATCGGCAAGCCAGTCCTCGTACTTACGTTTCACCTCCTCCTGCTTCTTTTTCTCGAATGCAAACATATCAGGCATGGGGTCCTCCTTGTCATTCATGGCGTTCTTCCATTTCTCGTATCCATGAATACGTGTCATGTAGGCAGCATCATCTTCACCCTCCATACGTATAGGCAAACCAGTAGGCTCTTCGCCTTCAAGATGATGTCTGTCACGCCACTCCTTGTTGAGCACCTCCCATTCCTTCTTACCAACTTCGTCCTTGTCGAAGTCGTAGAACATAGGTGGCTCAGGGTTCTCTTTATCCTCACGTGCATTCTTCCATTTGCGCCACTCCTGTACACGTTTCATGTACTGAATAGTGCTTTCACCCTTCTTCATTTGCGGTTTCCCCTTACCAGGACCATTAGATAGCGCATCCTTGATTTCAGCATTGTTAGCCTGCTTCATCATAGCTTCCTGCTTCTCCTTAGGCATATTGTCCCAAACATGGAGAGCCTTGCCAGCCTTCATCAGGTAGTATCTCAAATCCTTGTCATTCAGAAGTCCTGGTACACGAATACCCAGTTTCTTAAGCACCTTGATAAGATAATGCTTAATCTTGGTCCAAAGAGTAAAGTCCTCAGATGTCTTAGGACCCTCCTCTGCAAGACGAGCAATATACTCTTGTGTTCCAATATTCATGCGGTCAGGGTTCTTCCAGTCCGGATCATACTTGTTGGCAAAGTCAATAATCTTGCCTCGAACATCCTTACCTACGGAACGATAAACGAAGTTGGCGAACTTTCTCACCTCGTTTTCGCCACCCAGAAGCACTTCCATACCCTCATGCCCTATCTTCTCATGGAAGACGGTTCGCTGGGCATCATTGCCATCCTCACAGTTCGGCAGATACACATGCACGCTATGAGTCTCCGGGTCGTACCATCCCTTGGCTCCCTGCTCTACCTCTGAGCGATATACCTCAGGCACATCATCCAAAGAAGAATAAACAGTAGCCTCAGCACCACCCAGCTTGTTGGCTGTATTCACCACCGAATCAGCGATTTTTCGCTGATTTTCGATTGAAATACCCATTTTTTCGCTCTCATCCAAAAGTTTTTTGCCCTTATCGTAGGACATTTCAACTTTTTTCAGTAAATTTGTACCCGAAATAGAGTCGTTGGAATGGCTGCCATGGTCTTGTACCTGGGCATCAATAGCTTCCAATGGCTCTATTTTTGTAGATATATCTGCCACCTCATACGAATAAGGCTTGTTCGGCAAAGAACGGTCTTGCATATTTTCCTTCATGGTAATCTTTACACGATAAACCACGCCATCAATATCAACTGCACCATAAACACGATGAATCAGCAAATGATTGTCGTAACCATATTCAGGCTTTCTCGCATTTCCCACCTTATTAAAATTAGGATGCGTTTCTGCCTCGATGCCTTCACGTATAACATCAGGCAAGACTTTCAACACTGCATAATGAACATCATCATTATCACTCTGGTCTCTAGCTGCCTTGGAAACATATTTGCTCACAACATCTTTATTGATGATAACCTCGCCTTTGTTTCCTGTTTCATCAGATGAGTAGGTACGGCAAATATTACCGATAGCCCAATTCTTAGCCTCCTTATAGTCCTTGAAGCCATGATTAGCATCTGCATGAACAATCTTCACTTCCTTGGTTGCCAAATTTGGCTCAACCCTTCCAAGAGGGTATTTCTCGTAATCGTAAGGCTCACCAAATCTAAAGCGAATATCATTGTTCCTGGAAGAGAACTCACCATTATTCTTGTCAGCAGACTTAATCTGATTGGCATCAAGAGCGCAGTAAGAAATCTTGGTTGGCTCATAGTTATCATCCACCTCTTCCACAAAGATAGCACCATCATACCCCTTTTCCTTAATCTTATCGGCCATACCTTCCTCATCCATGATCCCCCAAAGATTATCTTGGGTGTCCATACCTACGGTATAGTCCCAACCTGTTACATCTTCGTAGATTCTATCGTAGTCCTCGCCAGTCAAGTCCATAGGCTTTCTTATATTCAGATAGCAAGGAACGACATTAGCCTTGCCACCACGATGCCTTGCTGCATTGCCAGCGAACTCCTCAGCCAACGCTCTGTCTGGACTAAAGAAAAATCCCTCAGCCTTCACCTTGTCTTCAAGTCCCATGATAAAACGAACACCCTCTTTCTTCTCGAAGGTGTTGAAGTCTGCACTTCTGCCATGATAAACCACCATTGGCTCACCATTCTCATCCACCACCTTAGAGGCGTTTTCTGGGTCATTTTCCCAATCACCAAACCACTTTTTGAAGTTGGCAGTACGCACAGTAGCCCATTGTTCGGCATCCAACTTACTCTTCTTTCCGTTAGGAGCAAGCATATACGAGCCTTTCTCCTTGGCTTCAGACACGATTCGTGCCTTTTCTTTTTCAAATGATTCTACGAGACGAGACTTCACATTAGCCTTCTTACCCCATTCCTTGAAAGCGTCCTTGGTCATTTTCACGTCCACAAACTGAGGCTGCGGAAACTCCTTCTTCAACTCCTCCATCTGAGCCATAAACTTCTCCTTAGTCTCAGGAGCCTGCTGTCCTGACTCCTCGGTAGTAATAGGAACACCCAGTTTAGCCAACTCCCTCAACTGATTAGGAGTAACCACGTTCCAAGGAATAGCCAGCCCAGTACCCTCCAGTTGCTTTGCGATACTCTCAGCCACCTCAGAATCAGGAACCACTCTCACCGCTTTTCTCCAACGAGACAACATCACCGACCTCTGTCTATCCTTCGGCAACAAACCATTTACGGAACCCGAATGCCATGGCACAAGTCCCACGGCATCCTTCGCACCCTCAGCACGATAGCCGCTTGTCTTCTCGCTCTCCGGAATCTCCCATTCCACAACCTTGATATTGCCTCTGGCATAAGCCCCGGTAAACTGGTCGTTCATCATCGAAGTGGAAGTATGCATATAAGGATTGTAGGCAGCACGTACAGGACCTTCTCCTGCCCCAGGGTTCTTGTCGGTCTTCACAAGTTGGAACTTTCCGCCCTTCACAAGATCTGGTCTCTCATCAGCCCCCATCCATGCACCTATCTCGGTAGCATCAGTACGCTTTCCGTCAATGATAGCAGCCATAGGCGAGTAGAGCTTACCATCCACCTCCTGCATTCCGCTATACATCCTGAAAGTCTTCTCCTTATTCAGTCGCTCAATCTCCTTCGGGTCTGTTACTCGATGGAAGCGAATATCCTTCTTGCTAGGGTCAAAACGCTGTGACAGAGGAATCACCTCACCATTATCATCATAAGTTACTGCATCGAGCAACTTACGATTGTTTTTGGTGTTCTTATAGGCGAAGTCAGTATCATTGATATAGTCTTTCTCCAGACCATATCCCCATTCTGCTATATCATTGCCATCAAACCAAACATCACCAACAGGAACTTTTTGTTCGATGATGTTGTAATCGTCACCCCATCCATGCAATTTTGCATTGTCAACGGCATAGGCACGACTAGGAGTTACCCAGTCGCCATTTCGGAATGAGCCTTCCTTTACATCAGAAGGAACACTTCGATACATGGTTATGGTCTTACTCTTCTTCTGAATGGCATTGCGCACATTATCTATAGCTTCCTTGCGCATAGGGTCAGCAGCACGATATGATGCTGCATTGGTCAACTCCTCCAAGTTACCGCCATCAATATCATCATTGATATAGTCGCCAAGGGTTGATTCACCTTCGAACTCGCCATTGTCCCAAGCCTCTTTGCGCTCTTCTTTTGTCAAGAAGTAACCATTTCCCCAAGGTGCAGAACCATTGAAGGCAGAAGTGCCCTGGTAGCTTGAATCGGTAGAATAGCCAGCAGCCTCAGCAGCTTCATTCACTAGTTTCTGAGCCTTTTCCATATCGCCTTTCTTAACAGCATCCAGATATTCAGTATCTAAATCTTGCAAGAAGAAGCGAATACCCTCAGAGTTGTTGATGGCATCCATCGTTACTTTCTCTCGGTCTTCCTTGCCTTCGTAGGTATGCACATCTATGCCAGCCTTCTTCAAGGCATCAATCACATCTTTTGATGTTCCCTTTGGTACGATAGCCTTCTCAAACTCATCAAGACCGTAAGGACGCATGAACTTGGTTTCAAAGTAAATAGAAGGCTTATCATTCTTGACAGCTTCAATAAGTTCATTCAATTTGTTGATGTCCTCGTCTGTCAAGTCCACACCATACTCTTCCTTGGCATATTTCTTTGGATTCTTCTGTGTTGCAGCTTCTTCCAATCTATCCATGCCATAGCTTTCAAAAGCCCCTGCACCAGGTTGCATCTTGTCAGCCAACTCATCATATACAGGCTGCCATTTCTCTTGGAACTTCTCAACGTCCTCATAGTTTCCTGTGAGATTACCCTTCTTCTTTCTGATTTGGTCAAGAGTCCCCATCGGTTTCAATATAGATGAAACGAAATGACTGAAAGAAGCCGAACCAACGGAAGCATTCTTGCCATCTTGTTTCATTACCTTCACAGCATTCTCCACAGTGTTAGGCAAATACTTACGGTTGCCATCAGCCTTATATCCTGCAAAGATTACCTCCTCCACTTGGTAGCGGTCATTGAGATTTTCTTTCCATAAGTAGAAATCATTCTTCAAACCATTTTTACTGATGTATTGTTGCGCAGCACGTATCGTAGCATTAGTATCCACCTTATCAGAAGTCTCAGCGTCACGCAGTATGCCATCAACGAAACGAGACAAAGCCCCATAGTCATAGCCATGTTCCTTCATCCAATCTACATCTAACTGCTTATTTTTTGCAATATTTGAGTTTGGTCTTTTCTTGATAAACTCCTCGTCCTTCTTGATGAAGTTCTTGATGTCATTGTCAAACTCTTCCCTATTACCATCATACACCTCACGAATAAACAAATCAAGAAGTTTCTCCTTTTGCTCATCAGTAGTATTATAGATGCCATTTGATTTGCCCAAGATACCCTTCACCTCATCATGAAGTTCCTTTGGATATTTGCCTTCAACATGAACCAACTCAGGAGCTTTTCCTTTCTCATGCAAATAGAGATAAGCCAAACTGTTTGTATCACGACCATCCATGAAACTATTAATTGCGTTTCGAGTGACATTTTGCATTTCCTTTGGAACGGATTCTATGTTGTCGTAAGCGACATCACCACCATTGCCACCAAACTTCTTTTCTACTGGAGGATAGATAGGAGTCCAGGCATCTGCGGCATAAGTGCCGATATTCTTGCCTGTTCTCTTGGCAATTTTTTCTGCCTTCGGTATCAATGTAATCTCGCCATAACCCGAATAAATTCCGTTCTTGGAGTCTATTACACCCATGGAAGGAGCTGCAAAGCCACCTTGTTTGATAGCCTTGCGTAGTTTGTCCACGCTGATATTGTGCATACCGAACATAGTCTTGTTATCCTCAGCCTTTTTAGCCTTCTTCTCGTTCAGCACGTTGCGTGGGTCCACCCCATTCGCCAAGTCTCTCAGCACAAGGTTACGAATATCCTCCAAGGTCATTTTCTTAATGTCCTCAGGCTTCCACTTCGTAAATGTATCAAGAGTCCAATACCAGAACTTCTTCAGCCACTCCTTCAACTTATTGATAACGCTAAGTTCCTTTGCTGTATCAAGCGGATTCTCCTTGATAGCATCCTTAGCCATCTGTTCCAGGATGGCAGCACCGTACTCGCCAGTCAAACGAGCAAAAGCCTCATCGCAAATCTGCTCATCTGTCAGATGCTTGTAGTTAGGGTCCTCCTTCAAGTCGGCAAATAGCTGGGTCTGCATGATGAGTTTATCACCATGTGCAATAAGATCCGGATTCATTTCCTTAGCAGCAGTGCGCCAAAGATGCTGGTACTCATGGATAGGAGTCTTAGGATTCAGATGCTCCTGGTTCAGCACAATCTCCTTGCCATCAGTGTAGCCATAAATCACACCCTTGCCCTTCAAATACTGCACTCCTGCACCCTTACCATCAAGTTTATATGGGTCAAACTCCGAAGGGAAAGAGCCAGTAAGCCCAGCCACATTGTCCTCAAAGCTCTTATCGAGATTGAACACCTTGTAGTTGCCCCGCATCAGTTTGTTATAGTAGGAGCGTTCCTTTCTGGCCAGCTCCTGCTTTTCAAAATACTCTGGTGCCTTGTTGGGATTGCTCATATCCACCACGGCATACTGCTTCCACTTATCAGGACGCGTTTCTTTGGCAAAGTTATAAGCATTCTCGGCAGCTTGCTTCTCCTCAGGAGTCTTGATCTTAAATCTCATCTCAGGATGATTCAGCAGCATGGCAAGATTCAGATTATCCTGCGCCTCAGGCACCTTCTCCATATCCTCGTTACTAACCACCTTCACCGGAATACCAGCCTTCTTAAGCATAGCAGAAACAGCATCAAAAGCCACCTTCTGCGCCTCCGTCATTTCCGAAGGCTTCACTTCCTTCACGTCTCGATCAAATTTCGCCTGTTCCTTCTGTACCATGGCATAGTCTGCAAAAGGTTTTGTCTTGCGGTCAGAAGACTCTAACCACTTGTCAAAGGTTGCCTTAGGCACAGCAGTAACCTTACCAAGTCCCTTCCAGTCCTTGGAATAGTTGGCAAGATAAGCCTCTGTAGCAGCCGCCTCATCAGGGAAGCCATACATCACCTTATGCTCGTCAAACTCACCAGTCTTTGGATTAACTTGGTCTATTACTACTACATTTCCATTGAAGTTGTCAAGGTCAGCAACGTCATTGATGAACATATCAATATGATCACCATCAACGCCAATTTTACCAAGAATATAGCCGTAAGTATCGTGCATGGTTACACTCCAAGGCTTGCCCTGCTCGTCCTTACCGCTTCGAGTCACACCCTTTGGTGTTTCTACGGTATAATCGTAGCCGCCAAAGGACAAATGTCCCTTCTTATAGTTGCCAGCCTTCTTCTGAGCCTCTGTTGGTTCGGTCTCAGTTTCGGCAATGGCACTCTTTAAACGTTCTCCGAAGGATGCTTCTTGCGGTAGATGTGAGCCTCGAACAGCTGAGCCTTCGCCAGGTTCCAAGCTGCCAGTCTCTTGTCGCCCTTTGCGTCCGCTATCAGAGCCTTCTCCAATCTCGGACTCAGAAGATGCTTCTCCGTTACCAACTTCTTCGCCTTGGCTATTTCCTTCATCAACTCCTCTCCGTGAAGAGTCGCTACCCAGGCTACTGCCTCCTCCATATCCTTCTTCATTGCTTCTGTCATCATAATCAGCTAATTCTGGTAAAATTGATTTGACATATTGTTTGTACTCTCGTTCACGATCCTCAATCTCCATCATACGATCAAATTCAAGTCCATTGATGTAATCAAGTTCGCTTTCAGACGGCAAAGATAACTCTTTGCCGTGAATATACGATTTATATTCATCGATTTCTTTTTGTTTTTCGAAGATTTCACGTTCTTTCTGCTGTTCGTACCACTCTTCTTCGCCCGACAATTCGTTCTCCGCAGCAGCAATACGGTTAAGAAGCGTCACATTACGCATTTCCCGTACACTGTCATAAGTCTTGAACATATCAAGAATTGCATTACGGACATCCTGGTCTGTGTACATAGACTGCAATCCGTCACCACCACCTGATTCCATTGTGCTGGAAAGATCTTCCCAGACTCGCTTTGCAAGCTCGTTAATGGTCAATCCTTCGCCTTTCTTGGCAAGAAGATAGTTGAATTTATTTGTGTCGTACTTACTGCCTATACCACGCCTAAAGTTGGAAGATCCTAACTCTTGCGCCAGTGATTCTGCATTCAGACTATGAGGAAAAAGTCTTTCTGACACAAATTCCTCTAATGTTCGCGGAGCCAAGTCCATAACATCAGTACTTGCATCCTTATATATTTCCTTGATAGCCTTCAGATCTTTCTTCTTGAGGGCATCAGCCACAAGAACCTTGCGCTGCTCAGAAGGAGTCATACCCAGTTCCTCCATTTCCTGTTGTCTAACTTCTGTTTTATAAAGTTTGCTGAGTTTATTAGCCTGAGCCTTCAAACCCTTTGCTGCAACCGACAAATTAGTCTGCAGAGCCTCCAGTTGAGCCTTTGTAGTATTCAATTCCATGAGTTGGGTATGGTCCAGCTCTGTTTCGCCATTGATATACTGATCCAGCATATCATTCACACCATTTATCTTGCGCTCCACATCCTCCTGGGTATGATAGATGTCCTTGCGCTGAGAGGTAATATAGTCGTTAGCCTCATCCATAGTTGGATATTGCTTTTTCAATTCCTTATCATCAAGCACATGGAAATCATCAGATGGAACGATGGCAGTTTCATCAACACCAGCCTTCTCCACCTCAGCCTTGCGCTCCTCCTTCATAGATTTCACCTCATCAGGAGTCATCACGCTGTTGCGGATAGTATTCCAGTTCTTGAAACGAGCATCAAGATCAGCAATCTGCTCATTAACCAGACTCAACTCATCCTCCACCTTCTTAGCCTTTTCCGGGTCAAGATCGGCATTTGTATCAAGCCAGTTCTGATATTTAGCAGCAGCCTTCCTCTTGTTGGCAAGTTGAGGCTTGATGTCGTCACGGCTGCCATTAACCAGATTCAAAAGTTTGCCATGGTCTTCACCAAACTGCTCCTGCAAATAATCAGCAGCAACCTTTGCATCTGTATCTTTTGAAGAATAGTCAGGCTGTCCCTCGCTCAGTCCCACGATGCCATTGGCATAACGCTGCTTCTTATCAGCCTCAGCCTGAGAAACTGCTTTCTGTTCACGTTCATCGTCCTCGGCATCCAAATGTTGATTAATGGTATTGTCGAGCGCATTTTTGCGCCATGCAGCAAACTCATCTTTAGACAAAGGAAGATAATCTTTACCATCAGTAAGCACAATCTTTCCGTCCTCACTATATCCGGCAAAGGTCATGTCAATATTCTCATCACCTTGTTCCATGGCAACTGTTACATGGTCATTCGGCTTCAAACTGCTGCCATCAAACTGGCTGATAAACTGCTTATTTCTTGCATCCTTCTGCTGAGCCACTGCTTTTTCAATGTATTCATCAAGAGGAACAGGAGTGCCCTTCTCTATAATACTTGCTTTAGATACTTGCTTAATCGTAGGTAGTCCCTGCTCATCTGGAACAACGACAAAGGCTCCACCATATTCGTTATCTTTTTTCAAAAATACCTGTTTTCCGCTATCCAGAGTAACTGGCACGATGTTTCCGTCTTCCGTCTGGTATGGCCAGAGCTGCTGCTTCAACGCCTCACCATAGCCATCATCGGCATGCTGTAGAGCATCAATAGCACCCTTCTTGGCATCCATTGCCTCTACATACTTACTGATAGCCTCTTTCTGTGCTGGAGTCAAACTACTTGCACGCTGAGCCACAAACTGCTCCATATCTCTACCTTCATTATAGGCATTGGCTACAATATCAGGCATCTTCTCATTGTCAGCAAACGCAC
>ERZ1026780.294-NODE-294-length-41545-cov-15.687828_pt1 | contig 41545 bp, 55 predicted proteins | sample MGYA00380126_ERZ1026780 | MGnify/ENA primary metagenome ERZ1026780 (study PRJEB33269, sample SAMEA4719762) | human gut metagenome | biome: human-associated habitat; feature: organic feature; material: feces | place: Cameroon | collected 2013-10 ... | reverse complement strand
ATAAGTTTTTAATTTTCAATTATTTAGAACATACGTTATGATTTTAAGTACAACTTTACTGGTTTTCCCAGTGTTTAAAGGGGTTCTTTGATGCTGGGATAGCTTGAAAACGCTGCAATCCTGCACCACGTTGCACCATTGCGGCTCTTAACGCTGAAAATAAACTGAATAAATACTGCACGGAAATATGGCAACACTGAGATTATATTTAGACACAAGGGTTAAAAGGCAGGATGGTATGTTCTCCATCCGTCTTGCTGTCAATCACCATGGCGGCACTGCCTTCATATCCCTCAATCAATACTGCAAGAAAGATGAATGGGATAAAAGGGCTTGCAAGGTGCGCAAGCGTCCGGATCGTGATGCTATAAACGACTTTCTTCTTGACCGCCTGAACTTCTACAACAGAATGATGATGAAGGCGCAATGCCGGGAAACTTACCGTGGCGATATTACGGCAAGGGAACTCCGGGACTTAATCATCCTTGAAGCTGAGCCTGCAAGGAAAAAAGTTGCATTGCTTCGTGATGGCTTCATTGCCTACGAGAAACGAAATCTCAAAAAGAATACGGTAAATAGATACAAGTACACTTGGGCAAAGATTGAAGCTTTCCTTGGGAAGGAAAAAGCGGCTCTGCTTACATACGATGAGATTAACCGCTCTTGGCTTGAAGACTTCGATGCGTTCATGGCAAAGGAAGGCTTATCGAGGAATACCAGAACCAGCAGGATGCTCTGTGTCGCTGCTGTCTTCAACTTGGCGATAGATAATGAGCAAACGAAAAATTACCCTTTCCGTAGGTACAGCCTCCGAATTGAGACAACAAAAAAGCGAGACTTGTCTGTTGAGGAAATCCGGTCTATATTTGATGCTGGTGATAATGAACTGGTCGACATGTTCCTGCTGATGTTCCTGCTGATTGGTATCAATGTGAGTGACTTGTTCGCCTTGACAAAGGAGAATATCGTCCGTGGTAGACTGGAATACGACCGGGCTAAGACTGGCAGGCATTACTCCATCCTTCTTCATCCAGAAGCTCTCCGAATCATCGAGAAGTACAAAGGGGAAAAGAAGCTGCTTCGTTTCTCGGAGCATTTCAGGAACGTTGATGTTGCAACGGTCATGATTAATAAGAAACTCGCAAAGGTGCGCCCAGGGCTTACTACGTACTACGCTCGCCATACGTGGGCATCTATAGCCTTCAACATTGGTATACAAAAGGACGTGGTGTCGCTTGCGCTGGGTCACTCGTTCGGTGTCCGGGTAACTGATACCTACATCAATGCAGACCTATCGAGAGTAGATGAAGCAAACCGCAGGGTTATTGATTACGTGCTATACAACAAAAAATAGCCTTATTTCTTGCGAATTTGCCGCAGAAACGGCTCAAATTGTTTTTGTGGATAGTTTTACGTGCTTACCACGTAAATGCCACAGAACGCAAATTTCGGGGTAAATCGGGAAAAGAGCACAAAAATACCCCAGCGGTGAAAAGTCGAGCCGCTGGGGTAATAAGTGGAGACCACTTTAAACATTCAGTGATGCAAAGGTACGCTTTTCTTATGAAACCACCAAATTATTTTCCTAAAAATTTCTTTCTCAACAAATCATTGATAAATCGTGACTTGTTTGGCTGTGCGTTGAGGAAAGGCAGCAGGTCGTTGTCTATCTGTATACCAACTAGCTTGACCGTTGCGCCAGTGCCCTTCTTCGTTCTCTTGATGTTTCCTCTGCTCTTTTCCATATCTATCTTTTTTAAATTGTCTATCCAACTTTGTTTTCATTCGGTTCATCTTATGCTCCAGCCTGCCGATTTGCTTATAAGATAACCACTCCGGCTTGATATTCAACTCCAGCCAGTACTGGCGCATTTCCTTGCAGTGTCTGGCGATGCTCGGGAAATAGAGGTGTCGCTCGTATGGGTTGCGAAGGAAGTACTTGCAATCAGAGAGAAGGCGACTAAGCATCATGTACTTGTGCTTCTGCCCTTCCCCGAGGCTTACAAGCCTTCCATTGTCCTCGATCCACAGCATTGCTCCCTCTCCCTTCCATTCGAAATCGAAAGCCTTGCTTACCGGGTAATAATAACCATCGAGCACCGTGCCTTCCTTAAGGTCTCGCCCAATCTCTCCTAAGCAGGTTCTTCCCCAGCTGGTCGTTACTTTGACCACTGCTTGTGCTGGTATCTTGTCGTATTCCTTCATATCTTGCCAAATTTAAATTTCTCTTTCCGTGATGTAATACTTGAATGTCACGCAACCCATTTTAACCTTGAAGTGTCGGTCTCCTTCTTCCAGCATTTCCGCATGTGGGTTGTTTCTGTAAACGTCCTTGATGCGTGCAAAACCTTCCTCCATTCTCTCCTTGGTTCTGTAGTCCTCTATGTGACTATCAACTTGCCCAAGGCTGTTTTTGCCGTTCAAAATGTATTGTTTCATATCTTGATATATTGTGCAGGGCTTTCGCCCTGCTGGTTAATAATTTGTTATCTGTTTATTCTCTCAAAGCAATGTTCGGAAGGTGTATATATCTCCATGCCAGTCGCCCAGTTAATGTAAACTTTAAATGCCCCTACGTTGCGCCCGAACGCCTTTGCTTGCATCATTCTTTGTTTTTTGTTGTCGAACTCAATTTCTTTTATCCCTACAACATTTCTCTTGCGGTCTACCGCTCTTAAAAGTGCTAATTCCATAATTGTCTTATTTCTCGATGAACACCCTGATGTTCTTTATATTTATAAATTACACATTTGCTCTATCATATATACTTTCATATCTGCATATTTTATGCCTAAAGCAAAAAGTTTTCTTTTTATCTCTTCAACTTCTGAAGGATACATTACTTCAATACTCCCTTCAGCTTTCAGAAAAGGTTCACCCTTTTGAGGTTCCGATTTATATTCAATTCTTAATCTTGACATTTCTCTGGTCTCCCTTGATTACTTAGCATACAAAGTTACTGTCAAACCTCTTCTGAGTGCGCAGCGGCAAGCGTCCAGACCTGCCTTCAATGCTCGCTTGATGAACTTGTTGAAAAGTTCTGCTCCGATGAGCTTCAAGATTCCGCTTACTCCTACGAGGGTGTTTATCTTCTTGCCATCCTCTGTGCGTCCGAAGACCTTTATACGGAAGTTAGAGTTGATGAACTTTGTAGTGAACTCTAAAACGTTTGTATTTGACTTTTTCATTTTATTTGGCTTGACCGTGTTGCCTAGGGCTTAGTTACTGAATGTTTAATTGTGCTTATCTCCTAAACACATTGCAAAGATATTAATATTTTTCGGTTCTACCAAAACTTTTCCCGAAAGATATTAATATTTTAACTTTTATTGGCTGTTTATGTCGTAAGCACGGCTGTTTTTAGCTGATTTCGGTCGTTTTCGGTACGCTTTCGGTCGTTTTCGGTACGCTTTCGGTCGTTTTCGGTACGCTTTCGGCTATTTTCGGTACGCTTTACACGCCCTATATAATAACCTGCACGCATTAGCTAGAATGTATAATCTAACTCTCATATCCCCTACCCCTTTTCTCTCAATGAAAAGTGTTCTCGGCACAAAAATAGGGCAGAAAAACGCTCGCTTGCGCTCCCTGCCCTTTTAAAGATTGATATTATATTGAACCCTATTGAACTCTCTTTTTGATGCGCACCCTTATCCGGTTAACCGCAACGAGTGCCAGGAATAGCAATACGCAATCACCAAAGAATAATCTTACCTTCTGCCATGTGCTCGCTGGCTTCTCTACCTCCTTGGTCTTGTATCGGTTCACGTAATACTTGACTTTTACGGTATCGGTCACAAATGTATAGATGTCGCCCACGATGGTGTCCGTCTTGGTCGTTGTCTTCCACCTGGTGGTCGTGAGGTTGTGCCACCGCTCCTTTATGATGGTGTCGCCCTTGATGTATACCAGCACGCTGTCCTGCTTGAATACGCTGTCGTGCTGCCGGGTGTCCTGCCAGTGGATCTGCCGCTGGTTCACGCTGTCACGTCTTGCGCTGGTATGTGCGCTATCGCGATAGACCGTGTTATTTGTGGCTGATTTCGCGCAGGAACACCCCAAAATCAAAAGTGGGGTAATTATAAGCAAAGCGAAAAATAACGCCACAGAACGCAAATTTCGCCCTTTCTTGATTTTTTCCATACTTTATGAACGTTAGTTTTATGTGTTTATTATGCAAGCACCTTGATTTCCAAGGCTTCCTTGGCTCGCTTCAAATACTTCTCGCAGGCTGCCAGTCCATTGTACCCTCCGTTTATCTTCCTGCGGATAGCTTTCAGGTTGTCTTGGTCTGCCAACTCATTGCAGCCGAAGGTATCGAATACCCACATAGAGGATTTTGTTGCTCCAAATGGTCGCTCCAAAAGTTCCGGGCTGCCCACAACATCGAAGCCGCAATAATGGGCATACTTCTGATAGTTAGCCCTGCCAGTAATCTGAATCAAGCCCCTACCCTTATACTTCACGCCATCGCCCTGCTGGGTGTTTCCGAGGTCTTTCCTGCCCTCGTAGGCTCTGCCGCTTGCCAGTTCCTTGGTATATCTCAACTCTCCGCTTTCGTGGGCTATCTGTGCGAGGTAGTGCGCCATTCGCAAAGGGGTGTTGATACGGAAATGCTCTACCAATCCGTTAATGATAGGCATATAGGTGTCTGCCCTGCTGCCTGCATTCGGCATTACCTTTATAAGTTGCGCCCTAGTTATCCTCATTATCTCCTCCTTTCTTCCGCTCTTCTTTCATTATCTCGACAACCGCCTTCGCAATTTCGTCCTTATTCTCGAGGATCACCTGCATCGTGCGGTCTTGCTTGCGTATCTCTGCCTTCTCGTATGCCTTCTCCCGGATGCTCTTAAACTCGCACAAAAGCAGATACACCGTCCATGCGATGGAGAACATAGGGAAGGGAGAGATGATGCACGTAGCTACGTCCATAAGCGCAGCGATGAGAAATGTGGGAAAATACTTTTTAGCCTTGTCGCATGTCTTCTTCAACCCGGTTGACGTTCTGGCAACATGCAGTTCCTTCGCCTTCTGTATGCCTGCAATCAAGTCAATTGTCATGGCAATCAGAATTGTAGCGAAACAGATAAAAATTACTAGGGCGCACAAGTTAAGATGATGCGCCTGAAAGTCGTGAAATGCTTCGTTCATATCAATATTTATTTTTTTTGTTTATTCTAATTTTTCCCAGTCGATGGTTGCTCCCTTCCCGATGATGTCTGCCGTCCACCTGCAGAATGCCATACCCTCGTATCCGTCTGGATCACTGGCTACGGCAATAGCATACTGTACGCAGTCGCTCTCGGTCTTGATTACCTTCGGGTAGAAGTCCGCATAAGCCATATTTGCCAAATAGAGAATATCCCCGATGGTTGTACCCTTCGAGATTATCTCGTTGTTTGTCGCCAGCCGGATTTCTTCAACCGTCCATCGGTGGCTCGTTCCGTCTACGTTCTTCATCTGCTCGCTTGCCTTGATTGCCAGCTGCTTCGTGAAGTGGTAGCCGTGCTTGGCAACGTATGCCACATACCCACTGGCTCCCATGAGTGCCTTGGCTGCCTTCTCGTATGGCAAGCTGTGGATGATGTCGCTCTCTTGGTGCTGGTGTCGCTCTTCCTCGCTATCGCAAGAATGGCGCAAAACGATGATTTTCTTCATTGTGCGCCCTCCTATCCTAGTTTGTCGAGTAATTGCTTGACCATGCCACGAATGCCGCTTATATCGCCCTCAAGTGCCTTGAAACGCTTTTCGGTTTCCTGCTTCTCCTTGATTGCTGGGTTCAAAGCTGCAAGCAGTTCCTCGCCCTTGGCTTTTCGCTCCTTGCTTGGCTCGTATGCCTTGATTATCTCATCGGCTTCATTTACCAATTTCCCAACCTCGGGCAAAAGGTCTGCCTTGTCGGTTGCCAGTACGATTTCGCCTGCAAAGGTTACTCCGAGATGTTCGGGGATAGTGTAGATTGTCTGCTTTCCCTCCACCTCGATTGTCACGTCTCGCATTGGCTGTCCGCTGCTGGAAATGGTTGCGATGCCAGTGTTGATGTGTGGCTGGTTGTCTACGACCTTGCCCTCCTTAACTTCCACCGTCTGCTTGTCTAGCAGATAGACCGGGTGATTTCTCTGTATATTCTTGAATTCCATAATGCGCTCTTTTTAGATAATTCGATAAATAGACAAAAAGGGGTCTCACTGATAACACAGCGAGTTGCCCCTTGATAGATTTTTCAAACCGCCTACGCTCCAGTTGTGGTTGTAGTGGTCTTCAGCTGCTGAATAATGAAACCAGTCTGTTCTCTGCGCTTGCTGTCCTCCAGCTGGATGCGAAGGTCTTGCTCCCAGTGGTTGTTCAGAACATCAACGATGCGCTGAGTATTCTCCTTGCCCGAGGTCTTCAAGTCGCAAACGACCGTCTGGATGAGGTTGCCTATGTTACTGAAACCTCGCTCCAGCCCAGTATTGGTGTAGCAGAACCCCTGCTGCATTGCGTTGATGATGTCCTTCTGTCCCAACTGGTTCTCGTAGCCCATGCGGTTGATGTTCTGCTGTGTGGTGCAGCAGCAGTCCTTCAACTGCTGGATGATGTTGAGGTTTCCGAGGTTCGCTGCGTTGATTACTCGCTCTGCGCTGAAACCAACCTTGCCGCCTACGTCTTGGATAGCTGCCTGAATGCCGCAAACGGAAGACTGCAAGGCGTTGAAGTCGCAGTTCAAGTTAGCTGCCAGGGTCTTCAAGTCTTGGTTGTTGCCCTGGATGGCTCCCATCAACAAGTCGCTGTTGTGGTTGTCGCTCATCTGATTGCGAAGGCTGTCAATCTGTGACTGGATTTCGGCTCTCTGAACGTTTCCGTTCTGTCCGTTCCAGCCATCACCATACATGAATCGGAACATTCCCAGCATCATCATGTAGGCGAATGGGTTGTTCCAACCTCCACCCATACCACCGTTCATTGCTGCCAGCATCGTTGCTGGATCATTGTCTCTACCTCTAGCGAGCAAGGCTGCTGCTAGGTTGTCATTGCCACCGTCCCCAGTGCAATAAACTTTCTCGATAGTGTCTGCCATAAAATTTTGAGTTAATTACGTTATGGAAACCAAATACTGGAATCCGCTGCAAAGTTACTCTGATTTTTGGCTCGCTCCAAAAAGTTAGTGCATGGGTATTTATCGAATTATTTTCAAAGAACGCTTTTGGTTATTTTCTTTTTGTTTCTTGATTAAACACATATCGGTTCAACGTCCTTGTTTAGCAAGGTCGCTTGTGCCGTGGCAAGTCGATAGACCCTAGACGTGCTGATATAAGTGTATGCCATCTTGCAAAGATGTCTCACTGCTGGAACGGTGCGGTTTAGAACGGTCGCAGTGGTCGTTATGCTGAATCCTGCGTGTATCATCTGTTCAACGACCATACATCGTGTCATTACGAGGTTTTCTGCTCTCGACTTGCCGAGAACGTCTTCTCTCGTAATACTTAATTCTCCGTTCGGCAGTTCAATGGCGCAACACTTGATTACGTTGTCTATAACTCGCCATAGTTCTTTCTCCTTGTCATTCATAATAAAATGTTTTAATCGTTTCCCAACATCGAATCAATCATGCCGTCAATGGCTTCATCGGTCATGCCATTCTTGATAGAAGAATCTGCGCCAAGAGACTTCATCAACATGCCTATCCAAGGGTTGTCACTCTCCAGCGTGGATTGTATCTGTTCCTTGTATGCTTCGTGAAGCTCGCCCGATTCCTTGAATTCCAAAAGAACCGTGCGCAAGGCTTTCACCACGTAGTTATCCATCAGCAAGGGGTTGTCCCTTGCCGATGATAGTTTTGTAAGAAGCACAGCAAGTGCTTCATGTAATTGTTTCTTCTTCATATTGTCTTATTTTTAATTTACAAAGTCAGCGAATTAGAGTTCTATCGGACAGCAATTACTTGTAAAACTTTCGGTTGGTATCAACAACACTATAGTCCAACTGCTCCAAATATGGAAGTATCATCTTACAGATTCTCTCGCTTCCCATATAGTTAGGGTGGATTCCATCAATGCCACCATCTTCCTTGGCAAGGAAATACTCCTTGGCTATTGAGACAACGCTTGGCTGCAAGGAACTGATTGCGTGGGTGTCAATAACCTGCATACCATAGAACTCGGCAACCTCCTTGATGGCTTTAACATAGTCTGGTAAAGTCCCACTCTTTCCATGGATTGGAGTTGCTTTTCGATATTCAATGATGCCTTCATTTTCCCATTTGTTCTTATCTATCTCCCAAGTATCATCGCCAGCATTGATTGGATATGCGTTATGCATAGGAGTCAAGAATACAATAGGAATGCGCTGATTATACTTAGCTATCAAGAACTTACAAATAGTGTGAAGAATGCCATAGAATGTCATTCTGTAATTAGCAATAGTCATTCCTGGGTTAGCTTTGATGTATGCTTCTGGTGTGGCATATTTAAACTCTCCAAGTTCTACACCACTTCTGTGGTCGTTGACTCCAGAACTGATGATAATTAAATCTGCATCATCACCTAAGTTGTCTTCCATACGGTCATACACACAAAGTCTATCTCCTGAGATACTTGCCATACTTCTTGCTCCATAAGCAAAGTTCTTTGTTACGCATTGAGTGAGTTTCTCGAAGGTGGAGGTTATCATACCATTATGAATAAGGCTGTCACCAAACCAGTATACAGTCTTTCCCTTCCATCTTGATTCATACACATTCTGAATGCAAGTTCTTATGTCCTTTGCATAGAACAGACGATTGTAACCTGTGATACGATTGTCACCTGAGTGCTCATAGGTAAATCTTACATACGTATTAGGATAAACCATTACGTAATCATCTGCCTTAGATGTTTTGAAAGAACGTATAAATGTCTTATTTGAATCATATATGTAGGCTGAATCAACTAAAGTACTACCACCTCGATAGAAATTGCCATAGAACAAAGTAGGCTTATCAACCTTGATGTAATCTGTTGTATAGAATGATTTATGTTCGGTGTGCAGTGTTACACCATCCGTATTATACAAAGCTCCTATCTCCTCTTTTTTGAATTGATAATTGGATAATCCATAGAGTTCTTGGTCTATGGCACATCTCTGGTTTTGAATAAGTGATGACACTCTTTCCTTGTACAGAGTGATGTTTTTAAAAGATACCATACCAGTTGGCACTAAATCCCAATCTATAACGGAACTAACTCCGTATTTTGAATATACATTAGGATTGTAACCTTCTGCGGCTTTTCTACATTCATCTTCACTTGTGTAATCACTAATGGTAAATGTTTCCCAACACCCTATTGAGTTATTTTGACTTCCACGAATTAAGATGTTGAGTCCTGTTATGTAAATATCTCCTATTTTTAACCCTTTGTATATATTAATTTCATTTACGTTAGCCGTACATTCATCAAGTTTTTCATTTGCTATGTACAGCTCTTTGAAGTATTTGTTAAACAGATAATTGTCTGATATGTTTAATTCAGAATGGTTATAATACAAATACTCTGTGGCAAGAATACCATATACGGCTTCTTCTGTATTACCTATCAACAAAAGCAAATCTCTATAGTCTCGCTCACTTAATGTGTCCCATTGGAACGTTTCATCCTTGATAATATAGTATGGTTGTTTTTCCGACAATCCTATGTTGCTTGAGAAGAAAGGGGTATATACGTTTTCAGTTGAAGATAGCCAATACATTTTATTAATCTCGCCCTTATTGATTTCTATACTTCTTTCTTTTCCTAGACCTAAACCTTTGTCTATATCTACAAATGTACATTTCTGCAATGTAAAAGAGTCTTTCTTATTGATGACGTTCATATCATATTGTGCAGATAGTTCGATTGCTTTTGGTATTTTATCCACTGCCTCCTGCAAATTTATTGCTTGTAAGTCTCGGTTATGCTCTTTGATTGCATCTGCAAGGATACCAAAACACAAGTTACCATTTCCATATAGCAAAAGCAAGTCTCTGTAATCTCTTTTCTTAATGTTTTCCCAATTGAATACATCATCGGAAATTACATAATATGCTTGTCTTTCATCATTACTGGTATTGTTAGCATAAAAAGGAGTGTACTCACCTTTCGTTGAAGAAAGCCAGTATTGAGCCAGTTCTTTGCTTGTATCAATGGTGAAGTCTGCTGTGATTCCAATTCCTTTAGCATTATATGTTTGAAGAAATGAGCAATTCTTGAAAATAAGATTATTACCATCATCCTCAATTTTTGAGAACATTGGTTTTAAGTCGCTGAGTTTAGAATCCTGCTGCTCTGCAATATCCGCTAGACCAGCGAGAGCACCGCCTACCCTCTCGGCTGTGTTCTCGCCCACCTGTGTAGCGTTCTTGACCGCTGCCGCCTGCTGTTTAATTTCGTTTATTGTTGCCATATATTAATCTCCTATTGCGTGAATGTGCGCCCTCGTTCCTCGCTGTGGCTTCACTTCCCCTTTCGTGGTGAATGCCTTGAGGTATTCAAGGGCATCTGATAAATATCTTTCTGCCATATCCATGATGTCGTTGTATTGCTTGTTGCTCGATAAATCTTGAACATGGTCTGAATAATCGTCTCTGTGGCGCATTCCACCTGCACGGCTTATAATTGTGCCATCTGCACGGAAAAGTCTCGCATACGTGAAATATGCGAGTGCCTTGCGTATTCCGCTGGTGTACTTCTGCACATTTGTTTCGTCTTGGCTGCAATCTCCCTCCTTCTTGATGATGTATTCGCCACCATCCAGGAAAGTTGCAGGCTGAAAATCGGACAATACAGAATCGCCCCACTCTCCCTGCTCGGTCGCTGCCTTGAAACGCTCCCACCCGATGGCTGGTATGATGTTCGCATCTTCGCATTCCCGAATGTATGCGTTCACTTCATCCTCATCTAGGTGTGCGCTGGTCGGTCGTGCCAGCTCCCGGAACTTATCAACCGTGATAAGTTGTTTTCTTTGTTCTCCCATAGGCTCAATCAATTAATCTATCGTATTGTTCCCTGCCGCTTCGCTGCTGATATACTTCAACGGCTGAAGCTTCGGGGCTAGGTTCTGAATGGCTGGGTCGTGCCAGTTCTTGAAAATCTTCTTGAAGGCCCGCTCGATGAATCGCTGCTCTGTCGTTACCTCTCCAGCATAGTACTCGTAGGCATCCTGCATCACTTGTCCGCTGAATCCCAGCTTGCCGATACGGATGGAGTAGAAGAGTTCTTGGTGGAACTGGGCATAGATGCGTTCGATAACGCTGCTATCGGTCACGCTGAACTCCTTGTCGAAGTTCCTTGTTGGGAACGCTACAACCTTTGGTTCGTCTTCCTCGTTCTCCACCTCGACCGCAAGAATCTTCGCTGTGTTCTCGTCCCCTTGGAACTGCAAAAGGTCTTCATCGGAAATCATCTGTCCGCTCTCCACCTCTTCGCCTTCCTCATTGAACTTTGGCACGCCCTTCTTGGTTACGAGCATACACGATACGAGGAAGTTATTGCGGACGTTTCGCATCTTCACGTTCCCCAGTCCCTCATCGGTCGAAATCTCAGTGATGGCTGAATCGTAGCTGGCTGTAGGATAGATAAACTTTCCGTCTAGGCTCTGCCACAGGATCTGCCCCTTGTAGCTGTCGATGCCTCCTGCGTTCTCAATCTGTTCAAGAACGATGTCGGGGTCTGGGTTGAAGGTGTTGATGCGTTCGATGGTCTTCTCGTTCACCATCAACCGCTTTCCGTTCCTCGTTTCCTTCTGTTCCCAGTCTGGATGCAGCAAGACGTGCGCCACGCTCCCCTTGTCGTCCGTCTCTTCCAGTCGGCAATTCTCAAAGGGTACGTGGCTCACGCTCGACACCTGCCCGAGAACGTTATAATTGACGTGAAGGGCAAAGCCTCCGAAGCGTGCGAGGTCTTGCGCTACGTTCCGCAATAAATCGTCTGCCGTGTCTCCCTGGTGGTTCATCGCCAATGCTGCGATAATATCGCTGTCGAAGCCGTAGCCCTCAATAAATCGGGCATATCGGTTAAGGCACAGCATTGCCGTTCCGCTGGCTTCCGTGATGCGTGCGAGGTTCTGCGGATATAGGTTATCATATCCGTATGCCTGCATCTTGAATCGGCTGACGTAGCCAACATCAATTCTTCGCTTTGGCTTTTTAACTGTCTTAACGTTCATCTTGCTTGTGTCGTTTTACTTGTTGTTTTGTTACTCTTCCTTGCCTGCTTTTTCGGCTTGGTCGGTGTCTTTCTTCTTGTCGCTGCCTGCTGGCTTTCCGGCTGGCTCTTCCCCAGGGGTTTCATCTGCACCGCTTTCGCTGCCTGCTGGCTGCAGCTTGTTCTCGATGAGTTCCTCGCTGGGCATCTTCTGGAAGTAACTCTCCATGTGTGGGTACTTCGTCAGATATTCATGCGCTACCTTGTCGGTCAGGTTCTCATTCGTGAATATCTTGCCGTGGTAGAAATCGGGGCAGGAAATGATGAAGCCTGCCTTCATTGCGTAATTACATGTTTTTGGCATAGCCTTTTCTTTTTTGAGTTTCAAATAAATTTCTATTAGAGCATCGTGGTAACACTGCTGGCAGGTCGTTGGCACGAACCGCTTGCGTGTTACCTCGAAATAGAGTGTTTCGATAACTGCCTTGTCGGTTGAATCGAAGGGACTGTCAAAACGTGCCTTCAACTCCCCGACCTTGGCTGTCGCTTCCTCGTAGGTCATGGCTTAACCTCCTACGGCTGTTTTAAGGCTGGCATACTTTGCTGCTGTGGTCTCGCTGTCGGTGTCGAAGAAGAAATAAGCTGCCTTTGGCACACTCTCCTCTTCCAGCGTGATAAGCCAGCCGCCCTCGGTATCGTCTGAGTACTTGTCGTTCTCGCCTGCACTTGCCTTCAGTGCCTGCGCATATCCGAATACCTGGTACTCTGCACTTCCGTCCGCTCCCTTAGAAAGGTTGCGCAGGATGATAACATACTTTCCGTTCGCCAATCCGTCAATGATATTTGCGCAAACGTCAGGTGTGTTCGCAAGCACCACGATTGCCACGGTGTTCTTCCAGCTGTTGCGATACGTGCCAACGGTCAGTTCGGTCTTGGTTCCAGTGAATGGCTTGCTGCCCTCCTGCCGGATGGCGTATGCCTTCTTGCCAGTCTTCAATACCAATGATTTAATCGTATTGCCTTCGACAACGGACTTGGTGAAGTCGATGTCGTCTCGGTTGATGATAAGTCCATCGCCCTCCAATCCCTTTGTTACCTGGTCTTCGCAAGGGATGATGATGTCCTGGGCGATAAGGCTCTCGCAAGTTGTTGCCATATTAATTTCGTTTTAAATTGTTATATCCCCAACACCGTTTTGTGGGTGTTGAGGATTTTGTCGAATAACTTAATACTAAAAAAAAGATTTGGAGCGATTAGTAAGCTGCATGGATCATGTTCTCTTCGAGGAGAGCCGTGCCAATCTTACCGGTAGCGTAGAGATAGTTTCTGCGCTCAGTTCTCTCGAACCAGATGTCGAGGTCACTGATGAGTGCGTCAGCGTCAGTACCCACCATGAGGTGCTTAGGGTTACAGAAGACCGCACGGTGTGGAAGGTTGATTGTTGTCTCGCCCTTCTCGTATGCGTTAATCATTCTGTCCCAGATGCCAACACGCGCAATCTTCACTCCGTTGTAGGTCGCAACATCGAAACCATCGAACACCTTCTCCCATGGCATGATGTCGTGGTAGGTCTGCTTGATGTCGTAGGTCAGTGCGTCAGCCAGCGAGCGTGTCATGAGCAACACTGCATCGCTGTCGTCAATGATGCGTGTATCTACGTCCATAAGGATGGTGTCTACGAGTGTTGTAGCTGCACTCTTCTTACGCAATGCTGAAACCTGCGCTGCTGCCGTGGTCTCGCTGTTGGCTGCGATGGCTGTGTGGTTCTTGGTCGCTGTGGCTGTAAAGATGCGCTTGAACAGACCATCGCAGACGTTGAACATACTAACGTCTGAGCCTGCTGTCAGCTTGCCGCCACCTGCTCCTGCCAGTGCTGCCGACTTGTCACCAAACCAACCGAAACGCCAGATCATCTGCTGCATTGCTCGCTGGAGTGCATCGGTGTAGATGGTCATAAAGTCGGTGCTGGTAAGGTCGCCAATGGCTGTACCAGTCTTAAGACTGTACTCTGCGATAGTTCCCTTCAATGCCTCGTAGCAAATCTTAATAGGGATTTCCCACTGACCGAGTTCCCAACGCTTCTGAGAGTTGGCGATGCCCTTCTCTTCGTAGGTAGGGTCGCAACCGCCACCCTTCTTACCGACCATTTCCATCTCACCGATAAGTGCGATAGGGTCGTTATCCTTAACCTTCAAGATGTTCACGAATGAAGAGAAGTCTTCATCGTTGTAGAAGGTTTCCTGCACGGCATCCTTGATGCTTGCAAGGTTGTCTGGCTCGAGTTTAAGGTTCTCGAGTTGCTGTTTTGTAAATCCTGCCATTATTTTCTTCTGATTTAATGGGTTAATACTCTGGGTTACTTCTTGCCCTTTTTGTGGAGCTTGGCAAGTCTCTCCTTGATTGCGTTCTTTCCTTCCTCGACTGGGTTCACGTTGTCGCCTGCGCCCTTGCCGCTTGGCTGTCTCTGCGCTGGCTGGTAGTGGCTGCTGTAGCCTGCCAACACCTTCTCTGCACCGCCTGCCATCTTCACGGCATTCAGGATGCGCATGTCTTCCTTGCTCTTCGCAAGTTTCTGTGCGCTTGCCAGCTGTGCCTTGGTGTCGCTCAACTGCTGTTTGAGTGCTGCAACCTGCTGCTGTAACTTGGCTACGGTGTCGTTGTCGGTGTTTGATGCGCTGCCGCCCTCACCACCTTCACCGCCTTCATTGTCCGGCTCCTCATTGTCTGCGGTCTGAATGTCGGTAATAACACCATCCTCGACAACGATTGTCTTGCCGTCCGGCATATCAAAGGTTCCGTCAGGACTTGCCTTGTCGCCTACTTGTGGATCTCCCTCTTCACGTTCCACGGTCAGGGTCTGTCCGTCTGCTGTGTTGAGTTCCATCGCCTTTGGCTCTGCCTTGGCTTGTGGCTCTGCCACCGCCTGCTCTGCTTCCTCCAGTGTCTTCACGCCCAACTTGGCGAGAATCTTGTCGAGGAGAGAAGCCTTTACTTCTGTTTTCTTCTCCATTGCTTTTGGATTTTTTTGTTTTGAATTAATGAAATTTTCTATATTGCGTTGTGATGCGCTTGCGCTGATTGGTGCAACTGTGCTACTGATAAGACCTAGGCGCAAAGCCTCGCTGGTGTTGATGAAGATGTCCTTATCCATCAAGGCTTGTATCTCTTCTCGGTCGCACTCGCACCGCTCTACGTATGCGTCCACCATCTTATCCTGCCACATCTGCATTTCCTCGCTCTGGTTCTTCAAGTCCTTTGCGTTCAGTTGGTCGCCCAAACACCAGCCGGGAACCCACGGGTTATGCAGGAGGAAGGCTGCGTTCTCGTATGCCTTGCGGCTCTCTTTCGGTGCTGCCAGCATGATGATGGTTGCCATGGACGCTGCCTTGCCTTCAACCGTGCAGGAGATTTTCTTGCCGCTCTGTCGCAGTCTGTCGTAAATCGCCCAGCCTTCGACCACAGAACCGCCATTGCAGAAGATGCGAATGTCGATTGTATCATCGTCTTTCGGTATGCTTGCTGCAAAAGCATCTATATCTTGAAAACATACGCAATCGCCACCCCACCACTGATACCAAAACTTGTTGTCTTGGCTGTCGATGTCGTTGTATATTCTGAGTTTTGCCATTAATTATAGATATTTTAGTTTAAACTGCTGCAAAGATACGATTATTTTCAATATGTTTATCTTATAAGCAGTTAATTTTTCTAAACAAGCCGAAATTTTGCGCTCTAAGCGGCTTTTATTCTCTTGGGTGTGTAACTTTACCAGCTTCAAGAGAAAACCGCTCAGAACGCAAATTTCGATGAAATAACTGTACCCTTAGAGCCTGCCGATATTCTCGATGGTCTGCACTCTCCGCTGGGTGCGGTTTATCTCCTCCACGCTCACTACTGGCTGTGGAGCCATCTGATACCCTCTTGCGACCGCTGCCGCCAGCATATCCATGCCGATGTTGCTGCCCCCGGTGTTCGCTACGATAGGCACACCACCGCCTAGCTGGTTGAATGCGGATAATATCGGGCTGAACATCGAGGTCGCCTTTGCGGTCATTACGCTCTCGCCATTAGAAAGCCTTGCTGGGATGCTGTCACTCGTTCCAGTGCCTGCACCTTGGACGTAGCCACCAGTGGAGAAACCCTTGACGAGTGCTTTCGCTCCAGCAAACGCTGCCTTGACGAGTACCATCAATGCTGCTGCACTCGCAACACCTCCCCACGACTTGCTTGCAATCTCCTTGGCAAGAATCTGGACAAAGTAAGCGTTAACCGCGATTTCGATTGCGTCCAGAATTGATGTCAGCATAGATTTGAGGAATGAGTGCAGCGATTTATCCTCGCTCTCGAAGAACTCGGACAGACCGTCTCCCATGGTCTGTATCATATCGCTCATCATTTTCAGTTGCTCTTCCTGCAAAGCAGCCTTCTTCTTGTTGGCTTCCTCCTGCTCCTCAACTTCTGCATCGCTCAAATCCTTCTGTAGCAGTTCCTGCACGGCTGCATAGTCCTTGTATGCGTCCAGCTTGCTCTGAAGGAAAGCCTTGTATCTCTCCAGCTTGGCTGTATCGTCTTCCTCTCCAGTGCCACCGTTCATGATGTCCGCATCCTTGCGAGCCTTCTCTGCGTCCTCGAACTCCTTGTTGAGTTCGTCCACAATCTCCTTCGCTTGGTTCTTGATGTCCGCTTTCGCCTTTATCATGATGTCGAGAAGTTTTGCCTGCATTTCCTGCGCCTTGTCCGCTCCGATTTGCCCTGCCGCCACGTATGCGTCAATGCTCCTAGCCACCATGTTCTTCTCCAGCTGTTCGAGGTCGTTGTTGTAGTCTCGCTCGCTGTCGTACATGCCTGCGAGGTATCGCTTCTTTGCGTCCATTACGTTCTCGTTGTACTGGAACTGGATAAGAGCAATCTGTGCCTGCAACTCCTTTTCCTGCTTCTTCCTGCGCTCTGCTTCTGCCTTGGCTTCCGCTTCCTCCTTGGCTCTCTGTGCCTTGGTCTTGGTGGTGCTGCCCTTGGCTGGCGTTGGTGTCGTTCCCTTGTTTTCGTTCGTTGGCTCGCTGCTGGTCGCTCCACCGTCTAGGTTCGCAAGTTTCAGATGGTTCAGTCTTCCGTTCACTGCGTTCTCGTATCCGTCAGCGAATGCGTTTCCAAAGTCTACGCCAGTCTGTTTTATATCCTTCCATCCTTCCTTGATGAACTTTGAAAGGTCGAATATCTCCTTGAATCCCTGCTGTGCCTTGGAAAGGTCGAACGTTACGATACCCTCCAATATATCGAGCGCACCCTTTAGGCTTCTGCCGACTTGTTTCATTGAATCAATGATAAGGTTTGCAACGCCTTTAACTACCGACCAAACGCCACGGAAAGCCGCTCCCAATGTCTGAATAACTCCACGCAAAAGAAGGCTCTCATTGTACCAGTCGATGAAGTAGTTGATGGTGTTGAACAAACCCTTCATTATCTGAACGAGAATCTTCGTGCCGAACATCTTGCCCTTCTCGATCATCTCCTCGAATCCATGCTGGCTCATATCGAACATCGATGAAAGGTAGCTGTTCAGTTCCTTGTGCAGCTTGATATTTTCCAGCTGCGTCTCTCCCCACTCTCCGGTCTGCTTCTTCACTTCTTCGATGTCCGTTGTCATCGTGTCTAGCTGCTCGATAAGCTGTATACCAGCAGCCGCTCCCTGCTTACCGAAGACGTTTTTCAGAACATCGCCCACCTGCTGGCTGTCCGCTCCGAAGTCCTTCATCTTAGAAGCCACCTGCTGGATGATGTCGAATGTGTTCTTCGTGCCGTTGGCTAGGTCTTGCTGCACCTGCTTGCTTGAAATACCGATAGCATCAAGGCTGGAAGCCGTACCGCTGTTCATTTCTCGAATCTTCTTCGATGCCATATCGATGATGTCGAGACCCTTGTCGCTGAAGATACCGCTACGTGTCTGCTGGATGATAGCCACCATCTGGTCTGCCGATATTCCTGCATCGTGGAAGGTAGGCGCATACTGCTGTATCTTCTGCAACATATCGCCCGATAGGTCTGCACCGCTCGCAAAGCCCTTGTTGATTACGTCCATCGCCTGCTCGCCCGATAGATGGAAATTAGCCATAAGGTTGTCAGCCGTTCCGAGAACGTCCTTGAAATCCTTTCCCATCGTGTCCGCTGTGGCTGCAATGCTGTTCCTCATCGTCTCCAGGGCTTCGCCAGTGTAACCAGTGAACTCCTTCGTCAGTCGTGTGGCTTCCATCAATCCCTTGTTGTAGTCAAACCACCACTTGAAAGCCATTCCTGCGCCTGCAACTCCTGCCAATCCAAGGAACACCGGGTTCGTTGCCAATCCAAGAAGGGTTGAGCCAAAAGCCTTGACGTTCGGTATGATGTCCTTGACGTTCTTACCTAGGTTCACTACGGTGTTTGCAAAGCTGTTGATACCTTCGCCAACACCTCCACCGCCACCCATAGGTACAACGTGCTGAAGGTCGGCTGCAAGGTCGAGCATTGAGTTGTAGTAATTGCCTACATTACGATAATACCGCTGTGTCTGTTCCTCTGCCAGTTTCAGCTTTTCCGTTATCTCGTTTATGTGCTTGGCTAGTGCCTGCCCCTTCGCTCCCTCACGCTCTGCCTTCGACATTTCATCGTACTTCTTGGTGGCGTTGGATAGCTGGGCACGCAACTGCTTCAAGCTACCCTCCTGCTCGTTCTCTGTTCGCACGTTGTTCTGGATCTCCTTCTGCAAGGCTCGCACGTTGTACTGGTATTCCTTGATGGTTGCGTTGATGGCTTCCGTCTGCACCTTCATCTCGTTGGTCGTGATGGTCTTGTCTTTTTCCTGCTGCTGCAAGTCCTTGATGCTTGCCTTCAACTGGTCTATCTTCTCCTTGTATCTGATGATGCCGTAGATTGCATCCTCGTACTTGACCTTGATGTCAAGTATCTGCTGTTTGTCTTCACTTACCATAGTTTCTCGTGTTTTAATTGTTCAACTCTATCATTGTAACCTCGCTGTACCCGCTGCTGGTGGTCTTTATCTCCAGCACAGCAAAATACGCTCCATACTGGGCAAGGTATACTGGCTTCGTTTCGTCAAAGTTCAGTATCTCCAAATCGGAAAGGTTGAAACGCTCCGTTATCTGGTGAGGGTTTGCCACCGTCTTTCTCAATCTCTCCAATTTGTTGTCGAAGATGTCCTGAAGGTCGATGTTGAAAGCCAATGCCGCATAGCCGGTGTCGCTCTTCGTTAGGTTCACGATGCGGTCTTTGCATGCCTTGTATTTGGTCGCCACCTGCACAGTTATCGTTGTTCTACCGAATGTGTATTGCTTACTTTCCCACTCGTATATCGGTATGCGGTTTCCGTCCGTGGCTGCGAATGGCAGCGTGCAAACGTCTTGCGTATACTCCAGCGTCTTGTTGTCTACGGTCATATCTGCATCGTGCTGCTGATATACGGTGTCGTCTTCCTTCCACTTGTAGATATTATGCTGGCAGTAGTCCTCTACGCTGAAATCGGTCTGCCTTGGATGGTTGCTGGCTTCGCTTGGGATGAGCTTCTTCGTCCAGTCCACCGCTTGTGCCTTGGTTTCCAATAGGCTCACGATGTCGGCAAACGATAGTGTGCCACCGATGAACCGCTGGCTTGGAAAGGTTGATGCAAGAATACAGATACACTTCAGGAAATCCGTTACCTTGATGTCGGGTAGGTTCTTGCCGATAGGGAAATTACCACCGTATGGTACTTCATCGCCCTGCTTGATGCTGGCAGACAATCTGCCGTTGTAACACTTCAATCCCATTAACCTCTGGTTTTTCGGGTGTTTCATCTCAAAGGTTACGATGTCGCCCTCTTCCAGTTCTATCTCCCCTCGTCCTGCTGCAAGGTGTATGAATCTACCTCCTACAAGCTGGTCGCTGGTGTCGCTTACTGATGGATCTGTACCTTCGTAGTCCGAAGTTCTGCCTGCGATGTAGGTCTTGGTGTATTCGCTTTCCTCTTGGTCGCTCGAATGCTTTGATACGACCTTAATTTCGATGTAGCAAGGTGGGTACAAGTAAACTGCCTGCGTTTCGGTCGAGCCTCCGTAACTCCAGCTTTTATGCAATGAAGGGTTTACTTTCGATGCGTCCCACGACCAGTTCATTTGAACATCAAAAATCATCGTGCAGGCAATCTTTACATTCAGTTGGCTGTATCTGTGCCCAATCTCCAATCCATCGAATACCTCCGATAGGCTCGTTGGTTGGAAGTCGAGAATACCGAGGTTCTCTGTTGAAAAAAAAGTGCCCTCAAAGCCGCCTACGACAGTTTGCTCATCTGCCTTTCTTGTTATCAATGGGATAGCAAGACCCTTGATGATTTCTTTCGCTTGATTGCTCCAGCCGAATGCTACGCCAGTCTGTGCCGTGATAAGGTCTAGGATATATTGCACCGTGACACATGGCTGTATCGCTCCGTCACTTCTAAACGAGCCTCCTCCATTTGAGCCGAACGATTCTCCAAACGTGCCTCCGCTGCTGCTGGCTCTCGCTCGGCTCTCCGTCTCGCTCTTTACAAGGATAGTCGTACCAGTACTGTACGCCTTAATTGCGTTGATGATAAGCCAGGCAGCTGTGGCTGGTGCTTGCAGGTCTACATCTATAGGCTCGCTATCGCTTGTATATTTAACGCTGTACGCTCCAACAGCCTTCACCTGGGATAACTTACCGTCCGAGAGATAATAAGCCGCCACACCCGTGCTTAAAGCCATATTTATCATGTTAGCAACAGATGGCTTGACGTAGACGAGAAGACCGGAAGGTTTGCTGCGTGTTACGCTGAACTCCGATTCTCCGGCTTCGCTTATCTCATACGTTCCCCATGGTGTTGTTTCCCCGGTGTCCTTATTCAGTGCTCCGTATTCGACAGAGCCAGCCTTCTCTGCCCGAACTCTGATAGATATTGTCTCCATGGCAACACTCGTTTCAATATTGGCGATGCACGCTCCAGCTCTCACGAACATTCCGAGCATAGGATCAGGAGCAGGCAACACCGGATAGGTTTCCGATTCCGTCTTTCCGGCATCATCGGCAAGGCTCAGAACGTTCTTGTTGGTGTCGAGTATTGCCCATGTCCGATATTCGCCCTTTCCCAGCACCTTGCTTATGGTAGCCCTCATGCCTGCCGTGAAAGGTAGAATTGCGCTCTTGTATGTCGTGTCGGTCAATACTTCGCCAGATACGTATTTTCCGACCTCTGTTCCGGTTCTTATCTTACCATCAACGAGTGAATAGGTTGCACTGCTGTTTCCTCCCACGTTTCTGTCATATCCCTGCCACTCCTCGCTTGATGTCTTAACCGCTGCCGTTACGTATCTGCCATAGAAAACTCCCTCCGAAATCGCCTTCTCGTAGGTGTCGTAGCTGTTGATTCTGTTGAACCGAAGATGCTTTGTGCAGTTCAACTCGTTCAGTTTCAAGTCTGACGATTGCAGGGTTGCCAGTGCCTGGAATAATCCCCAATATATCGAGATTTCGATGGTTTCCTTCACGCTCATCACGCTTGCCCTTCCATTGCGGATAATCTCCAGCCCATTGCGGAAATAACGTGCTGTGTGGAAAATATAGGGGTATTTGCTGCTGGTGCTCGGTTTCCCTGCAAACTCCAGCACAGCCATATTGTGCGCTGTCTTGGGCAGGTTGATGGTGTATGTCGTGTTGGCGGTCATTTTCGTGATGTCACGAAAAAGGTTGCTCTTGATGTCGAGCGTGATTGCCGTTTCCTCGCTCATATCCATCAACACGCCATCGATGTATAATTGCTGGTCTGTCATAGCTGCTGAATCTGTGTATTGTTAATAACTAGGTTGCAGACGAAATCCTGCAACTCTGCTGTTGTCTTGGTGTAGGTTCCTGCCTTGATGGTCACGCTCTGCCACTTGTCGCCACCGAGGTACATATCCACGACCGGGCTGCTGGCTAGGTCTTGCAGGAAATCGAAAGTATCTCGGTTTACCAATGGTGCGCAAAGTGGTATGGTGTCCTCCCTGCCGTAGCCCTGCCTTCTGCCGTTCGCTCCGAGGTAGCCGAATATTGTGTCGTCATACTCTCCGAGGTTGTTGCGTACAAAGCTGGTGTCGCTGCTTATCGCCCTGCTTTCATCGCCTTGCGTGAATAGCCAGTAGCGATAGAAGCCGTGACGGTCAACCCAGCGCAGGTAGATACCCTTCTCCGTGTTGTCGGTCTTGATGGCTGCAAGTTCTGTATACTTGCTGCTGGTCTTTAGATAGAACGTAAAATCAAAGGTCGTGTCGAAGGTCGCCTGCTGTATCTTTCCGTCATAGTCCTTGATTGAGTAGGATTTCGCTCCTGCCTTTAGAACCTTGCTGGTAATCTCGAAAATGCCCTGCTCTGCGATGTCTAGGTGCTTATTCGTAACCCTTCCGTCCGCATACACAAGAAGGCTGGTTTCTTCGCTGATGTATAGCCCGAAGGAGAAGGGAAAGTTCGTGAACCATGTCAGCTTCTTGTTTGCGTTCCATGTCTCTCCTGCCCTCATCGCTCCCCAAACGTAGAAGGTCGTGTAGCTGAATGTTGCAAGGTCGCTCCCCTCGCTGTTCTTGACCTTCACGGAAACATCGAACACCGCCCCGAGGTTGCTCTTCTGGCTCTCCCTGCTGTAGTCGATGTTCCCGAAGCTGATGCCATCGAAGAGTGCCTGCACATATTCCCGGTAGTCCATGATGCAATTATCCGCAAACGCTTCCACGCGATACGTGTACGTCTTGTTCTCCCTGCTGATGGTTGCCTCGATGCTCGCAACACCCGAGCCGCTTGCCTTGATGATGCAAGGAAGGAATGCGAAGCCTACAGCGTCCGGGTATTGCATCGTGATATTGCTTGTTGTTGTCTGTCTCATACCGTCTCATTGTTTAGTTTGATACTTCCCACCGACTGGTGGATTAAGAAAATAAGTCGCTGCCCAAGCCGCTTCATCGTGTCTGGAACGACATTGCTGTATACGTCAGCCCTGCCGCCCGTCCGGTGCAGTTTAGAACCCTTGTTGGCGATGGTGTGGGCGATGGCTCCTGCCATGCTCATGTCGCCACGCTCTTGTGGAGTGTACTTGTGTGCCCGGTCGGTCTTGTAGGGTATAGGTGTGCCGTGCAGCCCTTTGTCTTTCATCCACTGCCGGATGATGCCACGGAAGCCGTATGGTATCTTTCCTGCCCTTCGTCCGGTCTCAAGCACTCCGAATGGCTTGTGTCCCCAGAGGATGGTTTCTTCCTCGCTGGGCTGCTCAACCTTTAGGCTCGCTATGGTGCGCCCCGATGCGTTCTGTCCGTTGATACGAATGTGGTTGATGATAAGTTGCCGTGCTCTCTCCACTTCCTCACGCATGATAAGCGATGCCGCCTTGGGGTCGAATTGAATACCTCCCTTGCTCATACCTCACACCCTCCTATGCTCTGTGTCAGCTGAAGGGAGTACATTACGCCCGACACGATCGTGCTCAGCCGCTCGATGATGGTCTCGTAGTACTGCTGCCCTTCCAATGGTTCGAACTGGTGCGACTGGTTGATGGCTCGTATCATCCTTGCCCCTGCCACCTTCATTCGGTCGATGCACTCTCCGTTGTCTTCTCCTTCCGCTGCCCTCGGTACGGTGTCGAGATAAGCCAGGGCAACGTTCACGGTGTCGTATACCCTGCCGTTGCGTATCTCTGTCGTGCCGCTGGCTGGGATGATGCAGACGATTGCCGGATAGTTCAGTTTCTCCAGCTTGGTGTCTGCTGTGTCCCAGTCCTCAAATAGGTAGGTGTAGTCTGGTAGCGTGTCTGCTGCCAGCTGCTTCAATGTTTCTCTGATTGTTGCCATAATTATCTGGATTTACGTTTCATTTCCTCTGCCTGCAACTTCTGCAGGTTCCGCTCGTACACGCTTCTCTTGTTGTCCATTTCCATGCACTTGTAGATGCGAAGCCATGGTGTCTTCAACACTTGGTCGTGGTCGCTGATGCCCATCCTTACCGCATACCAGTCCAGCATGCCGAATAGTCCGAACCGCAGGGTATCGATGCCTGCCTCCTTCTCCAGTCTCGTTGGCTTCGCTGTGTCTGTGCTCTCGAAGAGCTTGTTGATGCGCTCCACCTCTGATGTCACCCAGCCGATGAGCATAACGACATCAACCGCCCTAGCCTGCTCCACTTCCTTGTGGCTCAGACCGAGGACGGTTGTCACTATCTGATACAGACTTTCTTCGCTGTCCGGCAGCTGGGAAAGGTCTATCAGTTGCCCGATGGATAGCTGGTTGAGATTGTCGGGCACTTGTTTACCTCCGACAAACGCTGGTCGTGGCTGCTTGCCGATTTTGTAGCTGGTGTGCCTTGCCACTGCCAGCCAGTACTTGAATGTAGTGTTATTATCCATACGCTTTATATTTTTTATCGTTATCTTTGTCTCAATACGTGCGCCCTAGCCGTTCCATGGCTCGCTACGGATAACTTCTTCAAGGCTACGTATCGTATTGCGTCTATGCCGTGGTTAAATGCGTCTATAGGCTGGTTCGTGGTCTCTCCATCCCTTGACTTCTTCCACTTGTATTGCTGTAGGTTCTCGGTTATTCCGTGGCTTCGTCTTGTAACGTTGATGCGAAAACGTTTGAGAATGTCGATACCGTTGTTGATGCTGTCCGCTCCCTTGGTGCTAGGTATTATCCACAGCCCTTGGTTGTGTATCTCTTGAATACTCTTAGGCTCTGCCGAATCCGCAATGATAAGGTCTCGTTTCGTCAGTCCGTTTTCCTTGCATCGGTCTGCGATGTCATCGTTCGTCATTCCAGGCTGGTAGATTTCTTCGTCCACCCATAACTCTCCGTGCGCCAGTATAACATGCTCCAGTGCTGTCGGGTCGTTGGTGAATCCGAAGTCCATACCTCTGCACTCCATCTTCCACTCCTCCCGTGGTGGCAGTTTGTCTACAATGCCCCAGTTGGTGAAGATAAGTCCGGTTATCTTTCCGGTAAGACCACGCGCATAAACTCTCCAAAGTTCGGGGTCGTCAATCTCTTCAATTTTCTTGTGCTCCTGCTCAGTCAGGAATCGGTTGTTTCTGTGGTCGCTCAGGATCAATCGGCAATCATCCCTGCCGATGATGTTGTTGTGCACCCAAAACCTAGCACTTGGGTTGTAGTCGATGAACACCTGCTTTCGGGTTCGGATGGCAAGCTGCCAGAAGACTTCGTAGGGCACACCGTTCGCCTCGTTCACGAAGAGATAGTCACGCTTTCCGTTTTTAGCGTCCTGCGCATCCTGATAACTCTTGAACTCGATAATAGAGCCATTCTTGCCTCTGTAGCTGCTGTCGCTCTTATTGTTCTTGAACCAGTCCAGCAACTCTGCCCTTGAATGCAGGATGGTGTCGAGGTCTCTCATGGCTCCAACCTTAAGGTTCGGGAGGTCTTGACCGCACACCGTGATAATTGCCATGGGGTGCTCAAAAGAAAGCACTATAAGACGCTGCATAATGGTGTATGTCTTCCCCGAGGACGTGCCTCCTTGGTTTACCAAAAACCTTGGCTTCACGTCCGCATTCGGGTCATACAGTTCACCAATAACGTCAAATAGTGCCATTCTTCAAACAATAAAAACTTAAAACAAATTTATGGTAAAATTATTCTCTGTCCAATCCCTCACGCTCGATTACTTCCTGCTCACTTGATGCGCACTGGTGTCCCGAGTTGATGTATCGTACCTCGATGCCGCCTTGGAATCCTGCGTTCAAGTCGAGCACGACCTTATCCAGTCCGAGCAGCTTGCAGATTTGCGTCTCTGCCTTGATGATGATGTCAAGGTAGCGTGGTTCTCCGAATCCTCGTTTCTCGGCATCGTACATCATCGTCTTTACGGTCTCGATGGAAATCATCCTTCCTCGTTCATCTACGACTGGGAGTCCCTGCTGGTTCGATTTCTTTTCGTGGTAGTCTTCCTTGGACTTCTCCCAGGCGTCCCACGCTTCACGTATCACCAGCTTCAACCTTGCCACCTCGCTGGTTATCTTTTCGTCTGTGTCGGTCAGTCTCTCTTCCCTCCACTCTTTCAATAGCCGCTGAATGTCGCAGTGCGCCTGATTGTATTTCGGTCTGTCGAGCCGCTTGCGAACCTCTGCCGTGATTTCTCGCTCAGTCCATCCCTTTCGGTATAGGGGTGCGATAATCTGCAGGCGGTTCTCGATGTCGATTTTCTGCGCTCGATGTTTGTTGTTATTACCTTGTGGCATATTTTGATTACTTGAAATTTATTTGATTTTTTATAAAAATTCTACTTGAAAAACTTGCATATTTCAAATAAATTTCGTATCTTTGCAAACGTAATAAGGGAAGTGTCCTTACTTACTGAAACCCTCCGAGGATGAGGGAAAAGTAAAATGAAATCCCAAAGTCTTATGAATGTACTGAAAATTTCATTGAAGATTTGGAAAATAGAAATCTTATCATTTACGATTAGATTATTCTAAGCTCCAAGGGGTGGTGCTGGAACCACCACCCCACTTTGGGATTTCGTTTGCAAATTTACGAATTATTTTTCATATCACCAAATTTTTAACATTATGAGTACTACGAATGAAACTACCTCCAAGTCTTGGGGAGGTGCTCGCAAGGGTGCAGGGCGAACGAAGAAATACGCTGCAACATTCTATTTCGGTGCTACCGAGGACGTGGCTGGCATCTTGGAAGGGGTCGATAAGAAAGACCGCAGCGACTTCATCAACCAGTGTATTCTCAAAGCGATGGGCAGGGGTTAATCTCCTGCCTTTTTCGTTTCCGCTCCCTAGGAGGTTATTTTGTGCGAATTTCGTGCACACGGCTCGAACGTTTCAATCATGCTTAGTTATACGCATAGTTTGAGAACGTGGCACATACGCCCGCATATCGTCTCATCCGTTTATTATCTCCCATTCCCCGGTAGCTTTTACCAGTTGCGCCATTGGTGCTTGGTCTGAGTACTCGCAGCTTGGATCATGGTTATCCCATTGGGCGATGAACCGCGACTTAGGGAAAGCCATCCGCAAGCAGATAACGGTCTCACCGCTGCCAGTCGGTATGATGTAGGTCTGCCCTTCCTTGATGGTGTCGGAGAGGGTGGTTCTGTATTCTGCTGCCAGTTGGTTCATCATGTCCATGGGCAGGTGTCCGCTCGTTGCATCGAAGGAATCGGGGAAGGTGTTGCGTATCTCGTTCATGCTCCACCAGCGGTTTGCGCTCAGGTCGCCACCGGGAGAGATTTCAACGCAGGGGATGCCTGCCTCCTTGATGGCTCTTGATGCGTTGCCGCAGGAGAAGCAGACGCAGCGGTCGATGTGGTTCTCTTCCATGTGCCGCTTGATGATGCAGGCACGGATTGCCTTTGCGCTTCTGCTTATATCAATCGTCTGTGCCTTCATCGTTCTGCCCTCCTTCCTCTGCTGGTTGCTCTTCATCTCCTGCTGGTGGTGCTACGCTGTTGAAGGTGTCCGCAAGCTGCTGCGCTTCTTCCTCGTTGTATTCGATAGGCTGGAAATGGTCTTGAACGTGTTTCGGGTCGCCTTTATAAAATACGAGCACGTTTGTGTGCATCTTTTCGGGCTGCCGCATATCCTCGAACGTCTTTTTGATTTCGTCCATTTCGCCTTTATAGAATACCAGAACGTTCTGGTGGCACTTCTGCGTCTTGCGTGACTTCATGCCTCCGTCTGCTCTTAGGCATCGGGACGCGACTTGCTCGATCAGGATGAGTTCGTTATAATAGTGCAGACCGAGCCGCAAGAAGGTGGAGATATTGTCGCCAACGAAATTTCGGTACTCTCCGTTCTTCTTGTTTCTTACTTCCCCAATCTTGACAACCAGGAATGAGCCGTCCTTCATCTTGTCTACGCATTGTCTGAAGATGTTTTCATACTGGTGCATGAATTCCTCGTATGTGCCGAGTGCGCTCATGTCTTCCTTGCTGTATACTTCGAGGTCGTAGTATGGTGGCGAGGTGAAGCAGAGGTCGAAATCGCTGTCTTTGATTATCTGCCCGATGTTGTTTGAGTCGCCACAGAAATATTTCACGCTGCCGTATTCCTTGGTCGCTTCTGTGTTGATGTCGACCTGCTCCTTGCGGATTTCCACGGCTTGGTAGTCGTAGCCTAGCGTGCCAGCGACAACGCCCTTTGTCTGTTCTCCTCCGAATGGGTCGATAATCTTTCCGTGTGGCTTGCAGAACCAGCGCATGATGATTTCAGCCAGTACTGGGTCGAAAAGGCTTGTACCCTGCGCCAATACGCTACGGTCTGCCTTGGCTTTCTCTTCTGGCGATACGTAGTTTTCTAGATACTCATCGAAAGAGATGCCTTTTTCCTTTCTGAACTTCTCGCTCTTGCTGTATAGTTCCTTGTATCGCATTTCTTTAGAACGGACGAGGGTCTGTTCACGGCTTGCCCCGATGTCTTTGCTGGAAACGATGGCACGCCATTGCTTTTTGCGCTCTATCCAGTATCCTTGGCGTGTGTCGAGGATTGAGAAGGGAGGAACGACAAATTTATCCACTAGGCTTGGTTTCGGTGCTCCTTCTCCTTCTGTTGGAGTTTCGCCCCCCTGCTTTTGCTCGTTGCCGATTCCTGCCATGCCGAGAATCCATTGTGGGATTGCCCAGTCTGCCAACGGCTGGTCTCCGAACTGGTTTGCCAGTGCTTCGGTATCCCAGTCTCCAAAGCCCACGTTGTCCTTGATGATGAACTCACGCTTTTGCGCCTCGGTCAAATCGTCAGCCTTCACGATGGTTGCGGTCGGCTTCTCCTGCCATAGCCTCCAGTAGGCGATGGCAAGGTTGCGCTCGGCTTCGGTTAGACGTGTGTCCTCCTCCAGCTTTGCCAAGATTTCGTCATCCTGCATGGTCGTGATATGGCGAAGTGCCTTTAGTCTCATGTTGCCGCCCAAGACCTTGAAGGTCTCGTCAACGACAATCGGGCGAAGTGTCAGCATACGTGGAAATACAAGAATGCTCTTGACCAGTTTCTGAAACTTCTCCGTGGTGATGGTTCTCGGGTTCTCCTCGTTCTCGGTAATGCGAGAGAGTGCGATTTCTTCTGTCTTCATTTTCTTCTTGTTTTAAGTTCGAAATTCATGCTTATCTGCTAAACACTGGCGCAAAGATACGACTTTTTTGCTTTAGTTGTTCGCTCTTCGCATACTTTTAACTTTTTTCAACACTTCGTTTTTACTTTATCCGTCAAAGGCTCTGATGGTTTTCTGCAGGGTTGTCTGCGGCTTCTGCGGCTTCACTCTGACCGGGTATCCTGCACATACCCACGCGAGGAGGAGTGCGTCTCTCTGGTCTTGGTTCATTCTCGGCATCTTACTATTTGGGCTTATAAAGTAAGCAATTTCGTCTTGCGAGATTTTTCCGTCTTTGCCCTTCCAGCACTTCTTTAGCGGCTTGACGATTTCGTAGGGTATATTGTAATGCTTGCAGCACTCTACGATAAGAATTCCGGTCTGATGGTTCATTCCGGTGGATCGTCCGATTGCTGCTGCCTTGACTGCTGTCATGAATTTATTCAGCACATGCCAGTTGCTTTTGTTGAGCCAGCCGCCTTCAATAACGACCTTGACCTTTTTGCAACTTTCGTTCATAGCCTTGAGGTATTCTATCAAAGCAGGGAAGTTCATTTTATAGGCGAGAAACTTCTTGTCGTCAAAGACTGCTCCAACTCCGCTTTCCTGGTTGTCGGGGTCGATTCCGATTATAACTGTTCCTTTTTCCATATTTTCCTTTTTTCTTTTTTTGTTTGGTTCAAGTACTTATTTTGTTCGAATTTCGCGTATAAGCGTTTATTTTGTTTTGATGGTGTAGTTTATCGTTCAACACCCTTTACGTGCGCACATACGGGTATACATGCGTTATTATCCCTATCTTTCCCCTACCCCTTTCTTTCCCTTCTTTTCGATTGCGATAGAGAAAGCTGGCAGGGGTTCCGGAAGTTTTGCCTGCGCTTGCAAAATAAATGAATAACAAAATGATTATGTTGCAGGGTTCTTCCTTCTTCCACCGCCAGCCGTTAGGATAAAAGCATAATTAATATTATTTTCTTTTTCTTACTTCTTCATGTACCACCTCGCTTTCTTTGTTTAATTGTCAGACTTCCAAGGATGCGTTTCCGGCTCTCTTATTATAATTTCAAGATGTTATAAGATAAGATTTTCGATGAGAGAGCCATCCCCTTCTGTCTTCGCTGGTTAAAAACTCTATTATTGAACTCACGACCGATTATTCTTTTTGTTCTCGAGCAGCCATGCCAGATGCGCTGCCTGCTGAGGATCCTTGAACATGGATAGAGCCTTCTCTAAGTTCGGCTTCTTACTCTCACGCATCGCTCTGTCGGCATTCCGGTTCTTGCTGCCATAGTTCCGGTAGTGCTTACTCCAGTACTCCTTCTGATACGCCCGGTATTTCTCCCGGTTTCTTTTTCGCCACTCCTTGGTGGCTTTCAGAATCTGCTCCCGGTGTTCCTGGTAGTACGTTCTGTTCTTCTCCCTTGTTGCGAAATCGCTCATTGCATTCAAGTATTATCTGGTGTTCTACATATTGCTTGCGTGCCGGGCAGAATATGCCATTTATGCAGTTACGCCCGACATCGCAAGCCTCGCATAATTCACTCGCCATACGTCCTAGAATGGCAGGTTCTCGATGTCGTAGTTAGTGAAGGCGATGTTCTCATGTCCCTCGAATGGAATGCAGCTGATGAAGTCAGCTGACCTTCCGCTGTGGATAGGCAAGACGTTGTATCTCCACCCAGTTTCCTCACCACGGTCTCTGACGAAAAACGCTGGCATCCAATTTTGGTCGCCTCTGTTCCTTACCAGCACCTTGTCGAAAGGCTTGAAGTCTGGCTGCCCCTCCCAGATGGCGTAAGCCTCTTTGAACATATTAGCTTCGTCCTCTGTTGCTTCTCGCAGTTCCTTGTGTGTGCTTATACTCAGGTCGAAGGCTTGGTCGGTAACGAACTTCTCTGTCTCTATCTCGTACTGGTAGCCGAATCTCAGCGTATCTTCGCTTTCGTTCTTGTCAATGAGCTTGCCGATGATAGTCAGCTCTCCGTCCTCATCGTCCTCGTTGAAAACGTAGAGTTTGCCGACTTCAAACGCTGGCTTCTCCTGCTTCTCAATCTCCAGGGTTTCGAGGTTCAGTTTGCCACCGAGCCGCTCTTCAATGGTCTTGATATATTCGGCAGGATGGTCGCTCTTGTCCCAATCGAGTGTGCTGAAACTCGCAGATTTATCTGAGATTTTCCCTTTCATCAAGGTGTACATTCCGGTAAAGTCCAATTTCGTATCTTCATCCTCATAGCTGTCGAAGATACAGATGCCTTGCTCACTCTCCAGTACGTCTCCCTTCTTAAAGAACTTGCTCCAGTCTCTCATTTCCTTTGAAGGGAAGAGAAGGACTTCGCCATCGTCAATATACTTGCCGTCTTTGCTGAAGGTGAATTCACCGTTCCTGTTTTCTGTCCCAATCGCTTCCCCTGCTTCCTTGTTGGTTGCAAGCCAGGTAAGGTCTACCCTTCCGCATATTGGCGTGTATAACTCAATGCCTTTTGGCATGTCTTTCAAAATCTCATAAATATCAATATCTTTCTGTTTCATTGTCTGAATGTTTTTATTGTTTCTTGTTCTCATTGTTTTTTTATTGTTTATAACTTCACGTGTCCGAGCTGTCTGTACAGTTCTATAACTTCCTGGGTGTCGAGCCAGAAGTCGGTGTTGCCAACATAGACGTGGTGGCGATGTTCGTCCGTTATGATTTCTATCTTTTTCATATTTTTTTTATTTAAAAAGTTCCTGCTGTGGGTGGATGATGTCTGCCCTCTTCTTCTTGGCTGCCCAGAGAAGTAGGTTGGTGTTCTTGGTTCCAGCACTCTTCTCCAGGTCTCTGATGATGTAGGTCAGAGCATCCTGAACCGCTTCGCTCTCGTTACCGTAGAAGATGCTGAGGGTGTCGTATCGGCTTGGGTAACCTGCAGGGCTGTCGTACCAGTGTTTACCCTTCTGTATGCTGTAGCCCCATATCCATCCGTACTGAGTGTTGGCGGTCATTACCTTCCATCCCCAGTTATCTGCTCCCTCTACGGAATATCCGATTACGTGCGGATTGGTGCAAACATCATTGATATTGTACTTAAAGCCTTCATGCTCTGCAACTGGCTTCTTGATGTCGTAGCTGTTTTCGGTCAGCCACTTGAACCAATCGTCCGAGGTCTTGAACACAAGCCCTGCGGCTCTGCATTCGTGGAAAAACAAATCATTCATAGCTAAATCTCCTTGATGTACTCAATAAGTGCCTCACGCTGTTCAGGTGTCATTGCGTCTGCGATGCGCTCTGCGGCATCTTGTCTGCCTGCGCCATCCAGTCTCTCGAATGCGTTAGCAATGATGTCGATAATTATTTCATCGTCAAGAAGCACAAGATTGGTCTCTAGCACATCCTTTTGGGTGTCTCCGTCTGATAAGTTATCAAACATATCGGTCAAGTATTCAAATTGGTCATTTTCCGACAAATTGTTGAACATATCATCCAAGTCGATGTCAATGCTCTGATTATTGTATTCTGCCATAATTCTTTGTTTTAAGCGTTTAAATTCTGTTTGATGTATAATTTGTCGCCCGATGCGTGAAAACGCCACAGAGCGGCTTATTTTGCCCTCATTCGTTATTTTTCGGGCTTCCAGTCGATGCCCAGCCGCTGAAGAACTCCACGTTCGTAGTATCTCGTCAGCGAATCCTTGGCTGGCTTGTTGTGTGGGTTCTTTTTCAAGTCGGCAAGGTTCTGCTGGATTACCCACCTGAACTTGTCGTCTTGGCTCTGCTGGCTTGCTGGCTGCTGGTGCTTGGCTTGCTCGTAGAGTTCACCGATGCTTGGGCGTGCTGTTGCTGCCGGGTCCTGTGCCTTGGCTGCTCCTTGCGGCTGCTGGCTTGCTGCTGGCTGGCTGTTGTCGTAGTTGCCCTCCAGCACTTTCGGGAAATACTTCCTTGTCATTACCCAGTCGTATGATGCCCAGGAGTGCCCTGCGTTCAGATAGCTGCTTGCCATAGCCTTGTCGATGGCTAGGTAAATCTGGGAAATATCTCCGTTGCAGTCCTTTAGCCTTCCTCTGATTGCTTCCTTGCGGTTGTCCGTCATCAACGTAAGCCTGCGCATTGCGCTGTTGGTCTTGTCGTGCTGCTCGTTCCAGTAGTCCTTGATGGCTGCGTAGTCGATTTCGCCTTTCTTGGATTTCTTCTTCTCAGAACTTTTCTGCGGCTCTGATGCAGCGCAAACGTTTTTCTCGGAAAAACTTTGCATAGAAGCTTCTTTAGAAGGTTCTAATATATCTGTTTCTTTAGAAACATCACTATCACTATCACTATCACTATCACTATCATATAAGCATCCATTTGTATGCAATTGCATGCTTTTGTATTCTTTTGTATGCTTTTGTATAGGGTTGCATGCTTCTGTATCGTTTGCATCCTTTTGCATTCCCCAACGCTTTTGTGCGTTGGCTCGCAACCGTTCGCATTTCTTCTGATACTTGGCTTGGTTTCGGTCTATCTTATCCTTGATAAAAACGAAAGCCATACGTACAACTGGTTCAAGGTTTATTACCTCTCCGTCCCTTGCGTAGATGAAGAGTGCCCGGGTCAGCTGTCCGAGTTGCTCATCTGTAAGCCCCTCGATTAGTTGATAGTCTGATGTGTATAAGATAAATGAATCGTTCATGATTTCTATTCTGATAATGATATTTTCTTTTCCAGCTTCCGCTTGAGTACGGCAGCCATACGGATTTTGTTCCGCTGGCTTGTGTCGGTCGGTGCTGTCACTTTCCCACCTAGGGAAATATAATTCTCCAGTTGGGAAATTATATTCCTTAGGTCGGTTTTTGATATTGGAACGCTAGCCATAAGCCATGCCTTTACTTGATGAGCAATCGTCTTGCTCCCTGCACTTGCTTGATGTATGCAGCGCATTCCTCCGGGTGGTCTGCTTGGAAAGCCTTTGCATCGAACTTCTCAGATGCCTTCGGTGCTTTCCAGGTTGCCAGCGTCCGTCCGTTTCCGTCCACGATGCTCTCTGCGTCCCCGAAGAACAGCTTCAAGTTGTCCTCGATTTCTTTCTGTCGGTTCTCCAGCGTCTTGCCCTTCTCCTTGATGTCCTTCAACTCGATGAGCATGTCCCCGATTTCGGCTGTGGCTTCTATCTCCTTTCCTGCCTTGTGCAGTGGTGATTTCAGGAGAACGTCTTGTGCGCTGTAGGCGGCTGGCTCTTGGTTGCCCACGATATTGTCCACCCAGAACTTGGTTATCTCGTCACGCATCCAGCCGAAAAACTCTGGATCAAAGTCGATATCACGGTAGCCGAACTCCCTGCCTGCTGTCAGCCATGCAAGTGCTCCGTCCTTGTATTCCCCTACTCCGAGGTTCATCTGAAGCTGGCAGAACCAGTGTTTCGGCAGGTCGTCTGCGTCTATCTGCATCTGCGTGGTCTTGCACTCGAGGATGCTCTTGCTGGCTTCGTTGTGTGTTGCCCCAACTCGCCAGAAGGTGCGGTCTGGGCTTACTCGCAGATACGGTGTATCGGTGTTCGTGATGGTGTAGTCGTCTGTCGATGCCTTGATGATGTGGCAGTGGCTCTCTCGCTGGAAAAACTGCGCTACAGCGTCCTCCAGCAGGTGTCCTGCCACCATTGCGAAGTTTTCTACCTTTGGTGGGTCGATGCCCTTCTTGCGTCTCCATAACTGGTATGGGGTCTCCCATGGATTCAGTCCCAGTACTGTGCCTGCCTCTGATGCGCCTATTCCCTTTGAGCGGTTCTGCAACCACTCTTCTCTGCTTTTATATTTAATTATCTGCTTCATTGTCTTTTATTTTTATGTTTGCGGTATAATACATTTTCGCTGCTCCAATGATAAGCTGACGAACGAATTCATCCCTCTTCATTGAATGCACAAGTCCACTTGCGAGGATATCGGCTTTTCCGGAATAGGCAATATGGAAATCGAAACCTTTGCCACCTTCTTCGCTTATATCCCCATTATCTTCTGCTGCAATCTGTAGAAAATTTCTTTCTTCCTCGTTTTCCTCGACCCATGTCTTGTATGCCTTGGCGGTTCTGTCAAAGTACTTGTCGATGGTGCTCTTGTGTTTCTGATTGTTCATTTTTACTGAATGTTTATTAAAAGTTGCCACGGCTTCCCTTCCTAGCTTTATGATGGGAGCCCACCCCATAGGTTGCACCGTGGCTGTTCGGGCAAACGTTATAACTTTATAAAATTATTTCTTTGCTGCTGTGCCAGTCTTGCCTTGGCTGCGGCTCATTGCCTGCTGCGCCTTATTCTTTGCATCATCGGCTGAAGCCTGCGCCTGCTGTGCGATGGCTTCCTGCTGCTTTGGCTTCTTGAAGGTTTCCTCTACGGTGGTCGTGCCTTCCTTGATGGCGTTGTATACGCCTGCCAGCTTTTGAATATCCTCTGCCGTGACTTCCTCGGCTGATTTCTTGCCCAGGTAGTCCAGCAGCATGAGGTCGGTCACCTGGTATACTTGGAAGCAGGCAACGCAGCTCTTCCACTGGCTCTGAACGCCAGTCTGCTTGATGTGTTCGAGTGCCTTTGCCTGCACATCCTTCACTACGCTTGCAATCAATACCTGCGGCACGACCTTGCAGATTGCGTTACGCTGGGCGATCGCCACGGCTGCATTTCCGACTACCACCTGCATATCCTGCGAGAAGGTGTATCCCTTCGAGGTCAGGATGCTGCGCTTAACTTCTACGGAGTATGCCACGTTGCTCTCGAGGTCGTGGCAGACGCCCTGCGCTGTGATGGTCTTGCCATCGTTTGCGATGATGCGACCCGCGATGCGGAGGTTCTTCCAGCAGGCAGAGATAATTTCGGTAAATCTCACGCTTGGACCCTCGATGATAGAAACCTGCCCATCCTTGCCTTTGCGCTCAAGGTGATAGAAGCAGTTGTAGGCTACATCATCGTCCATCGCTGCCAACGCTACCATGTTCTGCTTGCACTTCATGATGTCTCTAGGAAACTTGTGCGCTGTCGCAATCTGTCCGTCAATCTCCGAGCGGTTGATAGCTTCCAGCATTTCGCCACCGCTCACTTGGATAATCTCATTTTCCATAATTCGTTCAATTTTTGTTCAACATATTGTTCATTAACTCTAGTGGAAGGCTGCGGATTCGAACCCCAGTTGGCAATCAAAAATTACCCCCACCATTTCCTGCTGGTGGATGCCCTTCCGTTGCAGGGCGCACGCTGTCGTTTCCGCATATTGCATGGTAAAAAACAACTAACCAATAACCTTTGAAATGAGTTTTGCGTGCGCCCTTTGCCCTGCCGCTGCAGAAAGCCATATAATAATTGTTTAACATCGTAATCAAACCAGTTGAGCCATGAGGCTGTCGAGCCTGCTTTCCTAGAAGGCGTCCATCGGGTCTTGGTCTGCGTATTGGCTGTTCTCCTCCAGCCAGTCGTCCATCACGTCTTGATAGTTGACGCAGCCCTCGATGGCTTCCTCTAGCCGCTCGCTGTCGTTGTTACTATTCTTGTGCGTCACGACCGCTACGTTCCCGGTTCTGTCGCACCATACGCAGATGTCGCCTGCCTTGGTCTTTATGTCTACCCTTGCAACCGCTGGCTGCTGCGGTTCTCGGTCAATCTCCAGCCAGATGGCATCGTACATCTTATTTCTGCACTCCTCGATAATTTTTGGTTTCATAACGCTAGATGTTTCTTTTAATCACAACATTCCATTTGTCTTCCGGAAAAATCTGCCGGATTGTTTTGATACATTTATTTAGTTCTTTGAGTGAACAAAACGCATCTACCATGTCACCTTCTTCGTACCATTTCCACCTTTTAGTGTCTGCCACTTCCTCTTTTGAAAGAGGTCTAACTACACTCGCTTTAAAGCCCTGGTACTCGTTAGGAATCTTTATGCCACCAAGGTATCCTCCTACAATTTTGTTTTCGCTTCTGTTTTCCACGGAAATACTAATAGAGCAATAGTAATGCTGTGCCCCACCACAATAACCGATATAAGAAGTTATGTTAAACTCCACGTCACGCTTTCCTTTCGTATATATACCCGTTGTGGTATATTGTACACCGTCCAAGATAAAGGAGAAGCCTTCTCCAATCGTGCTAGGAATAGGAGCTTCCATCTCTGTAATATCTGCTCCACGTTCCACTTGTATCATTTCTTTCCAGCTCATAATTATCGTCTGTTTAAATAGTTGAATAATGTCAGACGTGCGTCCGCTAGCGTCTGCTTGTTGAACTCTCTCATCGGGAGCACCGGAACTCCGTCCAGTGAAAGACAAAGCATGTTGTCGAACTCCCTTACCTGAATGCGTCTTTCCGCTTCCTTCATGGTCGCCAGTCGCTTGCTGTCCTTTAGCTCCTGCTCCAACTTTGCGGTCAGCTGCTTCGCTTTTTTATAGGCATTCATCATAGGGCAATCCTCCAGACTTTTTTAATCTCGCTGCCATCGAAAACCTTGCGGTTGTCGATTCTGCGGAACTTGACCTTAATCTTACCAGCCTGCAACCATCTGCGCAGGGTGTTGCGATGGATACCCAGTGCCTTGCAGGTCTCTGTCATTGTGTATCTGCCTGCGTCCGCTACGTTTGGTTCTACGTTCGTCATAACTAAGCCCTCCAAAAAATTAAAGTTACTAATGCGATGGCAACTGCCAGGGATAATACTTCGTCACTCGTTATAAACTCGATAAACTTCTTCATACGGTCTGAATGTTTATTAAATGGTTCGACTTGATTACTTGCGCACGGCTGTGCGTCTCTTCGGTTTGATTACGCCAGCCTTAATAAGGATGCATCTCACGTTCTGCTGGGTGCAACCAACATGCTGAGAAACTGCGAGCATAATTCTGCTGTCTGATGTCTCGGCAGGTGCTTTTGCCCGGAAATCTGCAAACATCGCTATGATGTTCTTCTTTCGTTCGTCCTGCTGCTTCTGCAGCGGTGTTCGAAAATCGTAATTAAAATTTTCTCCCATTTTCTTTTGTATTTTAAATTATTTTGTTTATCTTTGCCAAAGAGTTTTTAAACTCGTTTCTGAAATCGTTTGCAAAAATAAAACAAATATTTTAGATTACAAAACATTTAGTAGTGATTTTAATTATAATTTAATTTTATTTAATTTTGTTTTAATATGAACGGAGAAGAACTGAAACAATATATAAAGCGGTCGGGAATGTCCGTTGCTGCTGTTGCGGAGGAGTTAGGAACTAGTCCGCAGAACTTGAATGCGAAGTTTAATCGCAAGTCAATAAAGACCGATTTCTTGCAAAAGATAAAGGAAATAATAGACAGATGTGCCCCTCCTCTCCCTGCTGAGATGGAAGCGGCTGTTATCGGCTCAAACGTCAATGGTTCGAACAGTTCCAACGTATCGCAGTCTACTGGTGGTGATGCTGCCTTGGCTGCTGAGAATAAACTGCTGCGAGAACAGAATGAGTTCCTGCAAAGTCAAGTAAAAACGCTGCTTGCCATTGTCGGACAGAAATAATTTAGTAACTTTGCAAAATAAAAAAGTATGGTTAGTCAGAAAACTACAGACGATAGGGAGACGGATAGAAGAAAGCTCTTGGCTGGATATCTGTACGACTGCTCGAAAATGATGTACGGAAGCGTTGCTGTCGGTGGTCTGTCTCCTCTACTCACTGGTGACCCATTGCAGGCGGTTCATCAAGTCTGCTTGGTGTCGGGTGTGGCTTGTGGCGCATCCCTTGCATACCTTGCAAATTATATAATGAAATTTAAAAAATAAAGATTATGGATGCATTCTTGTTATTTAACGTGATGGCATTGGGAATGACCATTGCATTCGGCATTTTCTTGAAATCAAAGAAAGGTCAGAAGTGGTTGCGTGAACTTTAGTTCTCGCTCCAGGTACAATATCAACTAAAATTCTAAGTAATGATGAAAGATGAGGATTTCATAGAGCGGAAGGAGAAGATTCTTCTTGCCGCCCTCGGGAAAAGCTGGCTATGGAAAGCCAGCAGGCTGATAATAGGTATCATCCCTCCAGTGGGTGCGCTTGTAATGCTGATTCACTGTTCCCTGCTCTCCATGGGCTATAGGGCAAAACTCACAGAGTGGATATTCGACTGCTCGCTGTTCGGGTTCATCGCCTGGATCATTTGCAGTCTAGCCTATGGGTTCTGCTGGGTGCACCGGGCGTTCGCTACATACGGAGTGCTGATTTCGTTCTGTATCGACTTCCAGCGTTCTTTCGGGTTCGGGGTTTTTCGCCAGCCGATGCACCTGCTGATGGTCGCCCTAGGGTTGCTGCTCTTCTTCGTCTTCATCAAGAAAAAGGCTTGGAATGAGTTTTACGACAGAAATATTAATCATTTAAATAAATAGCGTATGGGAAGTTTCATAAATGAACTGGCAAAGGGTTTCGTTCGCTCTGCTGTCAATCAGGTAGGAAGGGATGCTGGTCGTGTTGTCAGCAATAACATCTATGGCGATGCTCACTCTATACCGCACCGAAATGTTTCCGCAGGTGGTGCTGGTCGTGTTTCCAGCGTTGGAAAGGTAGAGGATGAGGAAACTGTAATCATCGAGCCTTCGGAAGGAAAAGCTATTGCTTGGTGCGTGGTTGCTCTCTTCTTTAATTTCCTTGGTGCAGTCATCCTTCTTGTCGTTGGCTACAGAAAGCTGAAAAACAAATACGTTGCAAGTGCTTGGCTTTATGAATCCCAGGCGGTCTATGTCGCTGATGGTCGCTATAAGGCTGGGGAGCGTTATGATGGTCACCAGTTAAACAGACGAAAGATAGAGGTTTCTGCTGATGAGTTCATGATTGAGAAGAATGAGAAAATTGCAAAGATATATCTCTACGCTGGCTTTGCTATCTTAATTTGTTGTTTATTTGTTACAATTGCATCGATATGAAAAAGATAATAATGCTGTTTGCGCTTGCGCTCATGTGTATGTGCGTGCGTGCGCAACATACTGTTTACTGCGAGATAATACAATTTAATACTGGAAGTCCAAAGGCTCTCATTGCTGTTGATTTCGGAAATAAGGGAGCGGATGAGATAGTCGATGAAAATGGAAAGAAGGTAAAGTTCAAATCATCGGTTGATGCGCTTTCATACTTTGATAAACTGGGATGGTCTGTTGTGTCCGCTTACTCTGTTGTAGCATACAATGGATTGGCAAACGTTCCAACGGTTCATTATCTGCTGCAAAAGAAAGTTGCTTCATACGATGAGAAAATGTATGGAATCCGTACAAAGAAAAGCGAGCCAAAAAAGAAAATAAACCTTGGCGATGATGGATACTTTGAATAACCTTCTCGCCTACGAGGAATACCTGCCAGTGCTCACCCATTCCGAGGTGGATCTGCTGCTGGCTTCTCGCCCCTCGCTGGCTCAGTTGCAAGACTGGTCGCAAAGATTGAATAACCACCGGGCAAGGCTGGAAAGCGTTTTCAGTCGTGCCTATCAAAAACAGAAAGATTATGGAAGATAAAAATCTGATGTCCGCTGATGTGGATATAGTAGTTCGTTTCTTCTCTGCCATCGACCGCCTGAAGGCTGATGGTTGCATTGGCGGTCTGAAGACAATAACCGACCGGTATGGTCTCAACCGCTGGAACATCATGTCCCTGCGAGACGAGCCTGCCGAGTACTACGGTCGTTTCCGTCCGTCATGGGTTCAGTTCTTAGTCCGTGACTACCACATCAACCCATACTGGCTGCTCCTTGGCTCTGGGGAGTTCTATGCGACTGGCTTCACGCCCGAAATCGTGAAAAACCTGAATAAAAACTGCACAAGAAAAAAGCAGTCTGCATAAGTTTTTAATTTTCAATTATTTAGAACATACGTTATGATTTTAAGTACAACTCCAACCATAGAAGGCCACCCTATCCGTGAATACCGTGGCGTAGTAACCGGCGAAACCATCATCGGTACCAACTTTGTAAAGGATTTCTTTGCCAGTGTCCGTGATGTAATCGGCGGCAGAAGCGGTTCTTACGAAAGCACCCTCCGCGAGGCTAAGGATACAGCCCTCAGAGAGATGGCCGACCGTGCCGCATCCCTGGGCTGCAACGCCATCGTGGGCATCGACCTGGATTACGAAACCGTAGGCAACAGCGGCTCCATGCTGATGGTAACATGCAGCGGAACGGCGGTGATTATCTAAGTTCTGCGACTGTACAAAAGAACAAAACATGCTTGAAACGGGGCGGTAACGGCCTTAAGAAACGAGTTACCGCCCCTGTTCAAGCATATTTTTATCTATATAGTTTGGTGACATACACCTGATGAAGGTCACCAACTTTCTTCTATTTCATTTATTCTATCACCCAATCCTCTATACTTCGCTG